>Ga0208766_1000322_pt1 | contig 26673 bp, 31 predicted proteins | sample ETN01SmetaG_3_FD_185792 | JGI IMG/M metagenome (GOLD analysis project Ga0208766, IMG submission 185792) | Marine microbial and viral communities from oxygen minimum zone, Eastern Pacific Ocean - ETNP2014F12-01SV263 (SPAdes) (version 2) | ecosystem: Environmental > Aquatic > Marine > Oceanic ... | reverse complement strand
TGAGTCCCTCACTAAGGGTGATTCTGAAGCAACTCAACCTCTTAAACGTTTTCAAGATACTCAGACTAAATTAAATAATGATTCACTAGTTGATGAAGCTGGCGATGATCAAGATTTAGTTTCTGTAATTGCTACTCTTAAGTCCAAGCTTTATCAAGAATCAATCAAGAGTAAGCATTATACAAATGCTTTTAATGAGCTTAATGAGAGACTCATTGAGCTTGAAGAAATTGTGCAACCTGAAAAGAAAACAGATTTGCAAAAGCTTCAAGGTTGGGTTCATTCAAAGAGACATATTCATTAATTTTTCAATCTCGATTTAGTTTTTTTCTCGCTTCAACAAAGCTTTTGAAGGCATTCCTAATGCAAAAAATAAAAGTAATTAGGTATAATGCCATTTGGTTTTTTTAATTATATTAAATGAATATATGTCAAAAAGTGATTACATTGAGTTAGAAGGCGTAGTAAAGGAGAAATTACCAAACACAACGTTTAAAGTTGAATTGGAAAATGGCCATAGCGTTCTTGCACATATTTCTGGAAAGATTCGTAAGCACTATATACGTATATTGCCTGGCGACAAGGTAACTGTAGAAATGACTCCTTATGATTTAACAAAAGGAAGGATTACTTTTCGACATAAATAAGCCTAAATTAAGCCAGTGTGGTGGAATTGGTAGACACGCCGGATTCAAAATCCGGTTCCTTCACGGGAGTGACGGTTCGAGCCCGTCCACTGGTACCAATAATATGAATAATTAAGGGCAGTAAAATAATGGATAGTAATCTACTGAGCGAAGCAATTAACCTAACCCTTTTTGGGATGGGATTTGTTTTTGTATTTCTGGCTTTAATGGTTGTTCTAACAAGCTTGATGTCAGCTTCTGTGTTAAAACTCCAGCCCTTTGTGGCCAGCACTTCTGTTGCACCTATTCAAACGGATAACTTGATAGATGAAGACACAAGATCAATCATTGAGAAAGCAATTAAATTGCATACTGGAGCTTAATTTATGTCAAATAATGTCAATTCACAACCTGTAGGAATTACTGAACTTGTTTTAAGAGATGGTCACCAGTCACTTTTTGCGACCAGGATGAGAATCGACGATATGCTACCAATTGCTGAAAAGCTAGACAAGGTAGGGTATTGGTCAATGGAATCTTGGGGCGGCGCTACTTTTGATTCGTGTATCCGTTTTTTGGGCGAAGACCCTTGGGATAGAATTAGAGAAATTAGTAAAGCGATGCCTAATACGCCTCAGCAGATGCTGCTTAGAGCCCAGAATTTATTAGGCTATCGTCATTACGGTGACGATGTCGTAAGAAATTTTGTTGACCGATGTGCCGAAAATGGGGTTGGAGTATTAAGAATATTTGATGCAATGAACGATATGCGCAACCTAAAAACAGCGGTTGACCAAACGGTAAAAGTTGGCAAGCATGCTCAGGGCACGATTTCGTATACACTTAGTCCAGTCCACACTACAGAGCTTTGGATTGATATGGCTAAGCAAATTGAAGATATGGGCGCTCATTCACTCTGTATTAAAGATATGGCTGGTCTTCTTCAGCCTTATGTTGCATACGACCTTGTGAAAAAACTTAAGAAGGCAATTGATATCCCTATACAGCTTCATGCCCATGCAACAACAGGCCTCTCAACAGCGACCTTAATTAAATCAATTGAGGCTGGCATTGATCGTGTAGATACATCAATTGCTTCGATGAGTATGACATATGGACACTCTTCGACTAATGCAGTGGTTTCTATTTTGGATCATGGTCCTCGCAAAACTGGCATTGATATGGAGCAACTAGAAGAGATTGATGCTTACTTCAGAAAGGTGCGTCCAAAATATGCCAAATTTGAAGGTTCATTGAAAGGTATTGATCCTCGTATATTGTTGGCTCAAGTGCCTGGTGGCATGTTGACCAATATGGAAAGCCAACTAAGGGAGAATAATGCTCTAGATAGACTTGATGAGGTATTAAAAGAGATCCCACGCGTACGAGAAGACCTTGGTTATATTCCTCTTGTGACACCAACTTCTCAAATTGTTGGTACTCAAGCAGTAATGAATGTTTTACTCGGTGAACGTTATAAATCAATCGCAAAAGAGTCAGCAGGAATACTAAAGGGCGAATACGGGGCGTCACCAGCACCGGTAAATGCTGAACTTCAGGCCCGTGTTCTTGATGGTGGTGAGGCAATTACCTGTCGTCCAGCTGATAATATCGATCCAGAAATGGATACCTTGGAAGCGGAATTCGATTCTATTATTGCAGAAAAAGGTATCAAACTAGAAAATGAAAAAATTGACGATTTATTAATTTACATTCTATTTCCGCAAGTGGGAATGCAGTTTTTAGAAAATCGCAATAATCCTGATTTCTTTGAGCCAGTGCCACAGGCTCCAAGTGAGGGACCAAAAGAAGATGGTGTTTATACAGTGAAACATAATGGCCAAGATTATATTGTTGAAGTGAAATCTGGTGGTGATATTTCTTCAATCCAAGTTGCTGGACAGGCATCTGCAGTGCCTCAAGCAGCAACGCCTCAAGTAGCAACACCTGCAGTTAATGCTGAAGATATCCCAGCACCACTAGCCGGGAATATCTGGAAGGTTTTGGTTTCGCCAAACCAGCAGATTAATGAAGGAGACACACTTGTTATTCTTGAGGCAATGAAAATGGAAACTGAAGTTAAAGCTGCGCGCGCAGGCACTGTTGTATCCGTCAACGTTAGTGAGGGTGATCAGGTTTCTGCTGGACAGGCAATAATTTCTTTAGCTTAATCAAATATGGAAAATTTATATACATTGTTGGAAAACTCTGGTCTCTATCAGCTAGACTTTGGTTCGGGAGCGATGATTTTAGTCGGTCTTCTATTGTTGTACCTTGCAATCGTAAAAAAATTCGAACCCTTACTTTTGCTGCCGATTGGATTCGGTGCAATCTTAAGTAATATCCCTGGTGCTGGACTTGCTTTATCTGCTATGGGAAGTGCAATTTATGCAGCTGATCCTGAAGTTTTAAGTGCTTTGGCTAACAGCCTTAATTTGACAAGTTGGGATGCAGCTTCAGATATTTATGATGCATTTAAGGAAAGTTCTGGTTCTCAGCACGCTTTGGCAATACAAACTGTCAGTGATTTGGGTTATAGGGATGGAATGCTATACACTTTTTATACTATTGCAATTGCAAGTGGAATAGCTCCGTTAATCATTTTTATGGGTGTTGGTGCGATGACAGACTTTGGGCCACTTTTGGCCAATCCCAAGACATTGCTTCTGGGAGCTGCAGCACAATTCGGTATTTTTGCAACGTTGTTAGGGGCGATTGCGTTGACATCTCTAGGTGTCTTTGACTTTAGTTTAAAGCAAGCAGCCGCGATCGGTATTATAGGAGGTGCAGATGGACCAACCTCTATATATGTTGCTTCAAAATTAGCTCCTGAATTGCTTGGTGCTATCGCTGTTGCCTCATACTCTTATATGGCACTAGTGCCACTTATTCAGCCACCAATCATGAAGTTTTTTACAACAGAAAAAGAACGTCAAATTCAAATGGTGCAACTGCGTGAAGTGTCAAAGACTGAGAAAATTGTATTTCCAATCATGCTATTGTTGCTTGTTGGTTTATTGCTTCCTGATGCCGCTCCTCTTCTTGGGATGTTTGCTTTTGGAAATCTGATGAAAGAGTGTGGTGTGGTTGATCGTTTAAGTGATACAACACAAAATGCTCTGATTAATATTGTTACCATTTTTCTAGGACTAGCTGTTGGTTCTAAATTGATTGCAGCCGAGTTCTTAAAATTGGATACACTCGGAATTTTGTTGTTGGGTATGGTTGCATTTGCTATCGGTACAATGAGTGGATTATTGATGGCGAAGTTGATGAATGTATTTAGCAAAACAAAGATCAATCCACTGATTGGCTCTGCTGGTGTTTCTGCAGTTCCTATGGCAGCTCGAGTGTCAAATAGAGTGGGTCTTGAATCTAACCCTCAAAACTTCTTATTGATGCACGCAATGGGTCCAAACGTCGCTGGCGTTATTGGTTCTGCAATCGCTGCAGGAATTATGATTCAGTTTTTAGCCTAGATTCAGAGTTCTTTATTTATCAATTAGTGGCGCATTCATTTTTTTGGGGATACTGAGTCCCAGTATTGACAAAATACTGGGCGCTACTGAAAGTTGTGAGACCTCTTTGCTCTCAATCCCTGGATTTGGATGACCAATGTCATAATAAGGGGTCCATCTTTCAATTTGACTGCTTCCGCCATGACTCCCTACATCGGTAAATCCATGGTCTGAGGTAATTAATATTCGGTAACCTTTATCTATCCAAAAAGGAATGTGTTGAGCTAATTGGTCATTCACCTGCCATGCCTGCTTAGAGTATTCAGATGAGTTTCCACCAAACTTGTGACCAATAGAGTCACAACTTGAGGAATGAATCATTAGATAGTGAGGCTTATATCGATCAATCAGCATGCTAGCTTGATTCATTAAATCATGATCTGAGGGCAATGCAATATTAAATGCTGTATAACCATTCTCCGAATAAAAACGTCCATGCTGTATTGCTTTATCAGGATCATTGACCTCTTGATCTCTTATTGGAATATAGGGGTCTTCATTGTATAAAGTGGAAAAAAAGGAGTGCGCGGTAGCAGCTGTTACTAAACCGCCAGCCTTAGCAATTGTAAAGATATTTTCAAATTTAGATTTACGAAGATTGTCATTGGATGTAATGCCATGCTCTAAAGGCTCAAGCCCTGTATGGAGGGTTTCATAGATTGGAGCAGAAAGAGTTGGTAAAACTGCTATCATTCTCATTCTTCGTGCTTGTTTTGACTCTACAAGAGCTTCCAAAAAACCGCACTGATCAATTGCAGTTTGATACTTGAGTCCATCAATAATTACTAGAATTACTTTATTTTTCACTCAGGCAACCATTAGCTAAATCAAACTTTCTTTCCATCTTATTCGCGATAGATAAATCATGGGTAACGATTAAAAGTGCGGTACTTTGATTGTTATTAAGTTCAATTATCAAATCTAAAACATCTTTAGCATTTTTTTCATCTAAATTGCCAGTAGGTTCATCTGCCAAAAGGCAAGCAGGGGCAGTAATCATTGCTCTGGCAATTGCAACTCTTTGTCTTTCACCACCAGATAATTCAGAAGGTTTATGGTTAGTTCGATTTTCCAGTCCAACTTTTTTTAAGATATTTTCAGCTTTTAACAATGCTTCATTGTTATCACTTCCATTAATTAGAAGAGGTAAGGCAGTATTATAAATTGATGAAAAATCATTTAGTAAGTGGTGAAATTGATAAACAAATCCAAGGTTTTGGGCGCGAATCTCAGTCTTCTGGTGTTCTTTGAGTGTTGAAATATTTGTGTTATTTATCAGCACCTCGCCATCAGATGGATTGTCAAGTCCTGCCATCAAATTGAGTAGAGTGGATTTTCCGCAGCCAGATTGACCAATAATTGCGATTTTTTCGTTTGCTTGGATTTTAAAATTAAGGTTCTTTAAAACGCTAGTTTTCGTACTACCTTCGCCATAGTCAAAATTTAAAGATCGGCATTCAATAATATTATTCATGCCTGAGAACCTCTGAAATATTGATTTTTCCTGCGCGCTTTGCTGGATAAATTGCAGCGATAATGACTAGAATAAAGGAGCCTATAATAATACTAATAACATCACTTGCTAGAATCTTTGATGGAAAGCGATTGATATAAAAAACGTCTTTAGGAAAAAATTGAAAGCCAATAATGCTCTCAATTCCTGAAATCACTGACTCAATATTCATTGCTAAAAGTAATCCAAGAATAGTTCCAATACTAATTCCAATCAGGCCAATACTAATTCCCTGATAATAAAATATTTTTACGATTCTTTTTGGAGTCATTCCTAGAGTTCTCAGAATCGCAATATCAGATTTTTTATCGGTTACTACCATAACCATCATAGAGACAATATTAAATGCAGCTACAGCAATAATGAGAGAGAGGATAATTGCAATCATTTGCTTTTCAAGGTTTAATGCCCTGATGAAGTGTTTTTGTTGTTGCATCCAGTCAACACCATAATAGCCATTACCTAGTGAGTCAACAACATCTTTTGTAATTTCATTTGCATCAAAGAGATTTTCTACCTTGAGTCGGATTCCAGAAATTTTATTTCCTAAAGTAAAGAGATCTTGAGCGTCATATAGGTGAATAAATGCTAGGCCATTATTGTAGTCATTCAGTCCAGCATTAAAAATACCACTAATAGTAAAGGTTTGTGATTGTGGTACTAGAGCTCCAAGAGTGTTCCTGGCGGGTGCAATCAGGGTAATTTGGTCGCCGACTCCTGTTCCCATAAGGGTTGCTAGGCCAACTCCAATTAGGACTGATGATTCATCTTCGTCTAGGTTAATTGAGCCATATTTAATATCATCAAGTAGAGCTGATGTGGATGACTCTTGATTAATAAGTATTCCTCTAACACTGACACCTTGAGTGGCAGTTTTTGAAGTCATTAACGCAAAATCTTCAACATAAGGAGAAGATGCAATTACACGATCTTGAGTATTAATTTTTTTCTGGAGGTCATCCCAATTTTCAAGCGTATCATCCGATCCGGTTATATAGGAATGAGATATTGTATTTAGTATTCTATTTGTTAATTCTTCATGAAAGCCATTCATTACTGACAATACTGTAATCAGGGACATTACAGCTAAAATTAGGCCAATCATTGACACACCAGAAATAAAAGAAACAAAACCTTTTTTTCGGTTAGATCTTAAATATTGATTGGAAATATTAAATTCAACACTCATGGTTGGAATATTTTGTCATAATAAAAGAATTTTAAGTAAATAAAGTTATCAAAATGTTGAGCAATCTAAGTTTTATAAATCATAGTAAGTTTGGCATTATTAACTTATTACTTCTTCCTTTCTCTCTTGTTTTTTTTATTGTTTCTAGCATACGCTCTTGGCTCTATAAGTCTAGCATTCTGAAAGTAAATATCTCAAAAGTTCCAATAGTTGTTGTTGGTAATATAACTGTTGGAGGAGTGGGCAAGACGCCAGTTGTTATTTCAATTGCTAAGTATTTTGAGTCAAAAAATAAAAAGGTGGGGATTGTTTCAAGGGGATATGGTGGCCAATATTCTCAGGAAACTCTTGAGGTTACTTCAACAAGCAATCCAATTGAATGTGGAGATGAACCTTTATTAATTAAACAGCAAGTCAAAGCGCCAGTTGTTGTGGCAAAAAAAAGGGCTAAAGCAGTTGAGTTCTTAAATGAAAAATACTCACTAGATGTTATTGTTAGTGATGATGGTCTTCAGCATTATTCTATGGGTCGCGATATTGAAATTCTAGTTATTGATGGACGTAATCGACTAGGAAATGGTTTGTTTCTTCCAGCCGGACCTCTCAGAGAGTCAAAGAATAGACTTAAATCGGTCGATTTCATAATCAATAATGGTTCTGCTTTAGAGGGTGAAATATCAAGTCAAATTGAAGCAAAAAGCTATATTAACCTTCTTACCAATGAAGAAAAAGGGCTTGATTTCTTCAAAGGTAAAAAGTGTTATGCAATAGCAGGTATTGGACAGCCAAATAATTTCTTTTCAATTCTAAAAAAATATGGTGTTGATATTATTTCCAAGCCATTTCCAGATCATTATCAATTTAAGGAAAAGGATCTAACTTTTGCCAATAAATATCCAATCATAATGACTTCCAAGGATTGTGTAAAATGTAGTCAATTTGCATCTGATCAAATGTGGTATCTAGATGTAGATGCAAAAATTAAATCTGATTTTTATCATCAATTGGAGTCAAGGTTGTGATTGATAATGATTTATTGAAAATGTTAGTTTGCCCAGAAAGTAAAGCTCCGCTTGAGCTTGTTGGTGAGGAGCTAGTGTGCGAAAAAAGTAAATTAGCCTACCCTATTATTGATGGCATCCCCATTCTTCTTGTTGAAGAAGCTAGAAAAATAGATTCAAAAAAATAATGGGTTTTTCCATTATTATTCCTGCTAGATATGGTTCAAGTCGACTACCGGCAAAGCTATTAAAAGATATCAATGGTAAAACGCTTATTGAGCATACATATTCGAGTGCAATGAGGAGCGATGCAAGTCGAGTAATCATTGCAACAGATGATGAGAGAATAAGAACAGTTGCAAACGATTTTGGTGCAGAGGTTTGTATGACTGATCCAAGCCATACCTCAGGCACATCACGATTGTCTGAAGTTGTTGTAGATTTATGTTTTGATGATAGTGATGTAGTAGTTAATTTGCAGGGTGATGAACCAATGATGTCCCCTAAGGCTATAAATCAAGTAGCCTCTAACTTGGTTAGCTCTGGTATGAGTGTTGCCACGCTGTGTGAAAAAATTGATTCACAGGCTTCATACTTTGACGAGAATTGTGTAAAAGTTGTATATAATTCGCGCGGTAGAGCTTTGTATTTTTCTAGATCTCCTGTTCCTGCATTTAGAAATAAAAGTGAGATTGATTTAGATTATTGTTTTAGACATATTGGTCTTTATGCATATAGGGTAGATTTTCTTAAAGAGTACTCTAGAATAGCTAAGTCCAATCTTGAAAACGCTGAAAAATTGGAGCAACTAACTTTTTTAGCGCAAGGGTTTGATATACATGTAGAGATTTCTGTGGCCCCAACTGGCTATGGTGTTGATACAGAAAGTGATTTAGTAAAAGTTAAAAAGGAATTAAAAAAATGAATATTATCGATGGTAAAGAGATTGCATTAAGTCTTCGCTCAAAGATTGCTGACGAGATAAAAACTTTTGATCGTCCACCAGGTCTAGCTGTAATCTTAGTGGGTGAGGATCCAGCTTCAGCTGTTTATGTTCGTAATAAAGAGTTAGCTTGCAAAAAAGCTGGGTTCTTTTCTGACAAGATTATTAAATCTGAAAATATTACAGAGGAGCAGTTGTTGGAAGAAGTTGAGCGACTTAATCATAATCCACATATTGACGGTATTCTTGTTCAACTTCCTTTGCCTAGCCATATCAATTCAAATAAAGTCATTGAGCATATTTCTCCCTTAAAAGATGTTGATGGGTTTCATAGTGAGAATATTGGTAAGTTAATGCAGAATAAATCTCATTTAAGGCCCTGCACACCTAAAGGGGTAATGACTATCTTAGAGTCAATCGATTGTAAGATTGAAGGTATGAATTGTGTGGTTATTGGTGCTTCAAATATTGTTGGCAGACCAATGGCAATGGAGCTTTTAAATGCAAGAGGTACGGTGACAATTTGCAATAGTAGAACTAAGGATATTGCGGAAAAAGTGAGAAAGGCTGATATCGTTGTCGTTGGAGTTGGAATACCTAAAATGGTTAAAGGAGACTGGATTAAAGAGGGGGCGGTCGTTATTGATGTAGGTATTAATCGATTAGAGGACGGTTCACTTGTTGGGGATGCTGATTTTGATGCTATTAAAGATATTGCTGGAGCTATAACTCCTGTCCCTGGAGGGGTTGGTCCAATGACTATTGCAACCCTACTTGAAAATACTTTGATAGCTTATAAACAAAATTTATGAGACTTATCCTAAAGATTATTAGAGAAGGATTAGGCAGGATTTTGATCTTCCTTGACTGGTTGATTAAACCTTCAATTATCAAGAGAAGCTCTGAAGATCAACTTCTTGTTGATCAAAAAACTGAGGCACTAAAATTGTATGAATTTTATGCATGTCCTTTTTGTATAAAGACTAGAAGGGCAATTAAACGACTAAATCTTAACGTAGAAACTCGTAATGCGCAAAAAGGTGATTTCAGAAAAGAACTTGAATTGAATGGCGGAAAAATACAGGTGCCATGCCTTAGGGTTGATTATGCTGGTGAGGTGAGTTGGCTATATGAATCCAATGACATAATTAATTATCTTGATAAGCATTTTTAACAATATGGTTTTGTAATCAATGCTCTACATTCATGGTGGTAACAAGGAGCAAATAGAGCTTTCACGGCAATTGTATAATTTTTGTTGTAATGGCTTGTTTCATAAAGATAATCTTCCTACTATAGATCTCACTATTCACAACGTTGAAGATGCTCTTGCGTGGACAGATTATGAGGGCGATGGTAAATTTTTTATAGAAATTGAAGAGTCTTTAGATAATAAAAAATTTATTATTACAATGTGCCATGAAATGATTCATGTATGTCAATTTTTGGCGAAAGTGGAGGTTAGTGAACTATCTGCTTACCATTTTGAAGAAAAACTTGCAGAGCAGTTCTATCATGAAGAGATAAGACGACATGGAAGCCCTCTAGATTTGAATGAGGATTAAGGAAGATATTCTTTTAAATTGTCAATTGATTTCTGTAATTCTTCTTGTGAGTTTGAAGTAATCGTTATGTGCCCTAATTTTCTATTCTTGCGTTCTTCTTTGTCATATAGGTGTAAGTATTCATTGTTAGTTTTTAGAACCTTATTGGTGGGTCCATGGACACCAATAATATTAATCATCGCATTGTATTTATTTTTAATTGCTGTCTCTCCAAGAGGACTATTAGTTATTGCTCTAATATGATTTTCAAATTGAGAAGTTTCAGCACCTTCAATTGTCCAGTGTCCAGAATTATGAACTCTAGGGGCAATCTCATTGACAATCAGTCCATCTTCAGATTCAAAGAGCTCAAGAGTTAATACTCCAACATGGTTAATTTCAGCTATGAGAGAATTCATATAACTTTCTGCTTTTTTTTGAAGAGACTTTGAAATCTTTTGGGCTGGAGCAATTGTTAATCTTAATATGCCTTCATGGTGTGAATTTTCTACGAGAGGATAGTATTTGAGATCGCCATTAATTCCTCTAACTGCAATTATCGAGAGCTCTCTATTGAATTTAATGAAACCTTCGAGAATTGACTCAGCACCAGACATTTTTTTCCAGGCCTCATTGATTTGAGATTTGGATTTTATTACAAACTGACCTTTACCATCATATCCCTCTGTAGCAGTTTTCAGAATTGCAGGAAGACCAATATTATCAATAGCACTTTTGAGATCAGAAATACTATTGACTAATTCATATGGTGCGCAAGGAATATTTAATTTCTTTAGTAAGTCTTTTTCTCTAGCTCTATGTTGAGTGAGGTGAAGAGATTTATCGCTAGGATAAACTTTTGAAGTTTTGCTAATTTGATTAACGATTTTTATATCAATATTTTCACTTTCATAAGTGACTACATCAGAATCATCAGCAAATTTTTTGATAACTTCTGGATTATTGTTATGAGTAAATGTCTTACCAAGAACTGAAGAGTAGCCTTCATTTGACAAAGCTAAAAATCTCATTTGATGGCCTAGAGGAGAGGCAGACAGCGCGAGCATTCTTCCTAATTGACCAACACCAAGAACCCCTATTTTCATAAGTTAATTTTCTAGGTTGGAGTTATTTAATACGTTTTGAGTTTGTTCTGATCTAAATTTACTAACCCTTTCTCTAACTGCTTCATTTTCATTTCCAACAATTTGAGCTGCCAATATTCCAGCATTTTTTGCTCCTGATTCGCCTATAGCAAGTGTGCCGACAGGTATACCACTAGGCATTTGGACGATTGATAATAAGGAATCTTGGCCACTTAGAGCTTTAGATTGAACTGGAACACCCAAAACTGGAACAATTGTTTTAGAGGCAACCATTCCAGGCAAATGAGCCGACCCACCAGCACCAGCAATAATAACTTTAAGGCCTCTTTCCTCAGCAGTTTCAGCATATTCGAACATTAAATCGGGGGTTCTGTGAGCTGAAACGACTTTAACTTCGTAAGAGACACCTAGTTCTTCTAGCATATCTGTGGCATTTTTCATTGTGGGCCAATCTGATTTAGAACCCATAATAACTCCGACTAATGCACTCATTTTTTTATTGTTGAACTAATTAATGTAAATTATACCAAAAACCTAATATCTATTAGAGTTGATACATAGCGGTTTCTCAATCAAATTAGATTTTGAAACTTTTATCTAAAAATGGAAGATGCCCACTATTTAAAACGTGAATTTCTGCACCAGCTTCTGCATACCAATGCTGAATTTTTTCTGGAATAAGAGTGTCAAGATCGCCAAGAATGCATGTTTTTGGAGTTGAAATATTTTTATAAATAGTCCTTAGGTCTGAGTTAATGATTATTTCTAAACCATTATTTAGGGCACTTTGTGATGCTGGATATTTTTGAATTGACTTATGGAGTTCTTGGATTTGAGACTTGTTTTTGCTTTGAAGACTGACGAAACGTTTAAGGGTTTTAGTACTATCTATTTTTAAATTAATTGCAAATTGGTCAAATACTTCTTTTCTTATACCAAAACTCCATTGTTCAGTATTTACTAAGCATGGACTTGCAGCTACCAAAATTAATTCATTGAGTTTAATTTTATTCGCAATAAAAATAGAGAGTAATCCTCCCAAAGACCAGCCTAATAGAATAGATTTTTCTGGGATGAGTTTGATGATCTCGTTACTCCAATCTTCAATCCCACCATCTATATCTGGACTTCTTCCGTGACCAGGAAGATCAATAACGGTGATACGATATTTTTTTTTATATTTATTTACTAGCTCTACAAAAATGTCGCTATTAAATGCCCATCCATGCAATAAAACTAGATTGGGGCCTTCGCCGATTGTCTTATGCCATAACATTTTTGACCTTTTCAAGTAGAGCGTCTATTTGATCTATTTTATGATTTGCTGATACTGTAAAACGAAGTCTAGCAGTATTCGGTGGGACGGTTGGTGGACGAATTGCACTCACAAAAAATCCCTCTTTAAATAACCTATTGCTAATTATTAAAGCTTTTGAACTAGAGCCGACTATTAGTGGCTGGATGGCACTATTTGAATCTTCAAAATTAAGTCCAAGCTGAAAGGCCATATTTCTAAAATGCTTTATATTAGTGATTAATTTTTCTTTTTGCTCTCCATTTTTTATTAGCGTTAGGCTTTCTAGGGCTGCATGACATATACTTGGTGGAAGGGCGGTTGTATAGGTGTAGGGTCTAGATTTTTGAATTAAAAATTCTATAAAATCCTTATTTCCAGATACAAATGCACCCATTAAGCCTGCAGCTTTTCCTAGTGTTGCCATATAGATAGAATTTTGCGGAATAATTGGATCAAAAATACCAAAACCATGAGCATCGTCCTGCATTAAGATAGCATTTTTTTTATTAATAATCTTAACAATTCCTGAAATATTCGCACGATCTCCATCCATGCTAAAAACGTTGTCAGTGACAATTAAGCCAGGACCAGTTTGTTTTATTAATTTTTTCTCTAGAGATTCAAGGTTATTGTGCAGGTATCTTTGAATTGGAAGTCCAATTAATCGATTTCCATCAATCAATGATGCGTGATTCAATTTGTCTTGGATTACCCATTTAATCTCATCTCGAAGTGCAGAAAATATTCCAAGGTTTGCACTATAGCCAGATGAAAAAATAAGAGCACTCTCTTGTCCTGTGAATTCAGCCAAAGCCTCTTCAAGTAATTTATGAGATTCAGAATGCCCACTTACCAAATGAGAAGCACCTGAGCCCGCTCCATATTTCTCAACGCCTTTAATTAACGCTTCTTTAATGATTGGATGACTAGCCAGAGATAAGTAGTCATTAGAACAAAAATTAATCACGTCTTGATTGTCAATTCTCATTTGAGTGCCTTGACCACTATTTGCAACTCGTCGAGAACGCAATAGGTGATTTTTTTCAAGATCACTTATTTTTTTTGAAAAGTTCATGAGAGTGATGATGAATTACTATATGAGATTTTCCATTGGCGATGTGGCGCTAGCAAATGCCTTTTTCATCATTCTTCCAGCTAGATATGATTCCCTGCCAGCAATAATTGCATGCTTCATTGCGCTTGCCATTAATAGTGGATCATTCGCATTTGCGATGGCCGAGTTCATTAAAACTCCATCACAGCCAAGCTCCATTGCTCTAGCAGCATCACTTGCACAACCAATTCCAGCATCTACTAGAACGGGGACACTAGAATTATCTTTAATCAATTTAATATTAAAGGGATTAGAAATACCTTGTCCAGAGCCAATCAGTGAGCCAAGTGGCATAATTGCACAACAACCAATATCTTCGAGTTCTTTTGCTACTATTGGGTCATCTGAGGTATATACCATGACATCAAAGTTTTCTTTAATTAATGTCTTTGCTGCATCAAGAGTTTCGACGATATTTGGGAAGAGGGTTGTTTCATCTCCAAGAACTTCAAGTTTAACTAGATTATGGCCATCGAGTAACTCTCGAGCAAGAAGACAAGTTCTCACAGCATCTTTAGCATTGTAGCAACCAGCAGTATTGGGGAGTATCGTATATTTTTCTGGAGAAATAACATCAAGAAGATTTTCTTCATTGGCATTTTGTCCAATATTTGTTCTTCGAATAGCGACAGTAATAATCTCAGAGCCTGATATTTCAGTGGCTAGTTTTGTTTCTTTTAGGTCTTTATATTTTCCAGAGCCAACGAGAAGTCTTGACTTAAAAGTTCGTCCAGCAACAACAAATGGAGTATCTGTTTTCATAGCGTTATAAGATACCATGTGCCATTATTAATATTACAATATTAACTAGTAATCTTTTCAATTTTAGATGAATTTTTTAGATTGTTAATCCGGCAATCTTTTGAATATCATTAATCGCTTTAGTAACCATTCTTGAAAAAGAAAAATCTGAGTCGTGACCAGATTCTGAGTGATAAACGAAGTCCTCTACCATTAATTGATACTGATTACATGCTGGAAATTCAACTTTGTTTCCTTTCATCAGTCCACCTTCGGACCAATAGGCAAAAGTTATTTCTGGAGGGTTAACTGGTACATTTAGTTTGGCCCATCCATTCGTGCCTAATATGTTGAAAGATTGACTCAGTGCAGCACATCCAGAAACTGTAAAACTCAGAGTTTCTCCATTTGGCCATCTGAGAGTGGCATCAACTTGTTTTTCAACATCAAAAGCTTTATTCATTATTGCTGTTGCGTAAAGAACTTCTGGATCACCTTCAAAAAGAAGGCAGCCTGATAATATTGCATAACAACCAATATCATAAAGTGGGCCACCACCATCACTTGCACGATTACGATAATTTCTTTGAGGCTGTTGAGGATAGCTAAAGATGAAGTGTGATGACTGATATTTGCCAATATCTAGGTTTTGAAGCCAATCCCATTGAGGGTGACTTCTAACCATAAATGCTTCATAGAAAAATGCTTTGCTTTCTTTCGCAGCAGTCTCTAGTTGAGATAGTTCATTTAAGTTAAGTGCAACAGGTTTTTCGCAAAGAACATGTTTGCCAGATTTAAGTGCTTGAATTGAGTAGGGGACATGTAGGTGGTTTGGAAGTGGATTATAAATTGCATCGACTGAAGGGTCTTTAATAAGGCTTTCATAATCAGTCTCTATGGCATTTCCATAGATTTTAGGTAAGGATCTTTGTCCAGGAGTTCTTCTGCCAACATGAGTAACTTCATGGCCAGCATTTAATATTGCCGGAACAACATATTCGCGAGCAATTTTTGCTTCTCCTAAAATTCCAAATTTCATATAAACCTGCAGTAATTTTTTATTATTGAAATAATAATACTTGTTATTTATATTCGTGATTTAGAATAATGTTACAAATTGTATATACTAAAATACAAAAAATACTTTCAAGGAAAAATGATGCCTGTAAACATAATTTCACACCCTCTTTTAGCCCATAAAATTGCCTTACTTAGACAAGAAGGGGTAAGTACAAAGCAGTTTCGAGAACTAGCTAATGAAGTTGCAAGTCTTTTAACTTATGAGTCCACTAGAGACCTTCCAATCGAAGACCGTGAAATTCAAGGTTGGCAGGGAGAGCCAATTAAAACTCAGATGCTCTCTGGAAAAAAACTATCGATTGTTCCAATCTTAAGAGCAGGACTTGGAATGCTTGATGGTGTTCTGACGTTGGTTCCTAATGCTAAAGTCAGTGTAGTAGGTCTTTATAGAGATGAAGAGACATTAAATCCTGTTGCTTATTTTGACAAGATTATTGAGGATATTGACCAGAGGACTGCATTGATTATTGATCCCATGTTGGCAACAGGAGGGACACTTTTGGCAACAATAGATCTACTCAAAGAAAAGGGATGTAAAAAAATTATTGGTTTATTTTTAGTCGCTTCCCCAGAAGGAATTGAAAGAGTAAGTAAACTTCATCCCGAGGTTGATTTATTTATTGCTGCGCTTGATGAATGTTTAAATCAAAATGGTTATATATTGCCTGGTTTAGGTGATGCAGGCGACAAAATCTTCGGCACTAAATAATATTTAATAAAACTTTAGATATGTTCTTATAGCTAAGGTTTATATGGCTGATAGAGGTATTCTCTATGATAAATTTAGATAAATTTGAACGCTACCCTTTGACTTTTGGCCCAACGCCAATCGAACATCTCCCAAGACTTACAAAAGCAATCGGCGGTAAGGTGGAAATATTCGCTAAGCGTGATGATTGTAATTCTGGTTTAGCCATGGGTGGTAATAAGTTACGTAAGCTCGAATATATTGTTCCAGATGCTATTGCATCAGGTGCTGATACACTGGTTTCTATTGGCGGCGTTCAATCAAATCACACACGAATGGTTGCAGCAACTGCCGCTAAGATTGGTATGAAATGTGTTGTTATTCAAGAAAGCTGGGTACCACATGATGATGCTGTCTATGATCGAGTTGGTAATATTATGTTGACAAGATTAATGGGGGCAGATTCTCGTCTAGTTGATGAGGGTTTTGATATTGGAATTCGCAAAAGTTGGGAAGATGCAATGCAGTCAGTTCGTGACTCGGGAGGAATTCCTTATGCTATTCCTGCGGGAGCATCTGTTCATAAATACGGTGGCCTTGGATATGTTGGCTTTGCTGAGGAAGTAAGAGCGCAAGAGCAAGAGATGGGTATCAAATTCGACTATATTATTGTCTGTGTTGTTACAGGCTCTACCCAGGGGGGAATGATTGTTGGGTTTGCAGCAGATAATCGCGCTGACCGTGTAATAGGTATTGATGGATCAGGTACTGTAGAACAGTTACGCATTCAATTACGTGGTATTGTTGATCAAACCGCTAATCTTGTAGGTCTTGGTCGTGAAGTTCGTGATGATGAAATTGTCATTAATCCAGATTATTCCTATCCTGCATATGGAGTGCCAAGCCATGAAACCAATGAAGCTATTCGTATAGCAGCTCGCACGGAAGCAATGATTACTGATCCTGTTTATGAAGGCAAATCGATGCAAGGAATGATTGATTTAGTTAAAAAAGGTTTCTTTCCAGAAGGTTCAAATATTCTTTATGCTCATCTCGGTGGAGCGCCTGCTCTTAATGGTTATAGTTATACTTATAGAAATGGTTAAAAAATAGAGCCCATGGCTAGAGTTTGATACAATTGTCAGCATTTATTCAGCTTTACTGGCTTTACTTTTTTTGGTAACTTAATACTTATGTCAGTTATATCTTCTCCCCCATCAAGATTTAGCCCGTCTGAAGCCCACCAAATAGCAAAAACTTTATACGGTTTTGAAGTCTCAGTTAAAGCCTTGGATAGTGAGCGAGATCAGAATTTTTATTTGAAACGTGAAGATGGCACGGAATTTGTATTAAAGATTTCAAATCCGGCAGAGGATGTTGAGCTCATTAAGTTACAGGTCGCTAGTTTGAAGCATATCGCAAACTTTGATTCCTCTATACAAGTGCCAAGCACGATTCAGACTGTAGGTGGTAAATTTATTAGTCGGCATAATGGCTGTTTTATTCGCCTACAATCTTTTTTAGCAGGACACTTTTTAAAAGACATTGAGAATCCTAAGTCTTTCTTATTGGAAGAATTTGGCGCATTTCTGGGTAAGTTGGACGTTGCTTTTCGAGAGTTTGGTTATCCGGATTTAAAGCGTAAATGGATATGGGATGTTAGAAATATTGAATTTTTGAAAAGTCATTTAGACTATATTGAGAGTGAGTCTGATAAAGCTGTAGTGCGTCATTTTATTGCAAATTATCAGTTAAACATTATGCCGATTGAAAAATATTTACGCACCCAGTATATTCATAATGATGGCAATGATCACAATGTACTTCTAAACGATAATGGCCACATATCTGGCGTTATTGATTTTGGTGATATGGCGCATACTTTTTTAGCAAGCGAATTAGCGGTTGCGATCACTTATCTTATTCTAGAAGAATCAGAGCCTGAGTCGAAGATCAAGTCGGTTGTAGAGGGATTTCAATCAGTTTATCCATTAAGAGACGAAGAAATTGAGTCACTCATTCATCTTGTTTGTGTACGCGCATGTTTTACCGTGGTAACAGCAAACTACCGAAAAAAACTATTTCCTGAAAACAAGTATATTTCTGTTACTGAGCCATACGCATGGACATTTCTGAAAAATTTTGCTGATAAAGAATTAAGTAATTTTAAATTATATTAAAAAAGTGAAATCCAAAAAAAATACATTGAAGTTGAGAAAAAAACACCTGGGTCCGTCACTCTCTCTGGCTTATTCAGAGCCACTAAAAATACTCAGGGGTAAGGGGCAATATTTGTATGATGAAAAAGGCAAGGAGTATTTAGATTGTGTTAATAATATCAGTCATGTTGGGCATTGCCATCCTGCTGTTATCCAGGCGGCTCACGAGCAGAATCAACTATTAAATACTAACACTCGCTACCTGCATGATAATATTGTTGAGTTGGCTGAGAAGCTTTGCAGAAAATTACCCAAACCCTTGTCCATTTGTTATTTTGTAAATTCGGGCAGTGAGGCAAACGAGCTGGCTTTAAGAATGGCCAGGGCATATACGGGAAATGATAGCACAATTGTCCTAGATCACGCCTACCACGGAAATACCGACTCTCTAATCAATATCAGTCCTTATAAATTTAATAGTAAGGGTGGGCAGGGAAAGTCAAAACATGTTGAAGTTGTTCCGATGCCAGACTTATTCAGGGGTGAATTTAATAACCCAAAAACGGCGGGGAAACAATATGCCCAAGCGGTTCAGGAGGCAATTAATAAACACGGTGGGAGTTCAACCTTTATGGCTGAATCGATGTTAGGTTGTGGTGGGCAAATCCCGTTACCAAATGATTTTTTAGCGGAGTCGTATAAATGGATAAGGGCGTCCTCTGGAGTTTGTATCAGTGATGAGGTTCAGGTGGGTTTGGGCAGAGTGGGTTCTGCCTATTGGGGGTTTGAGACACAAGAAGTCATCCCGGACATCGTCACAATTGGCAAACCGTTGGGTAACGGCCACCCTATAGCAGCTGTTGTGACCACAGCTGAAATAGCAAGCTTCTTTAATAATGGCATGGAGTATTTTAATTCTTTTGGTGGCAACCCAGTTTCTTGTGCAATTGGACTCTCTGTTCTCAATGTAATCGAACAGGAAGGCTTGCAGCAGAATGCCCTCAATGTAGGAAATTATTTGTTATCAGAGTTGTGTTTATTAAAAGATAAATTTTCATTGATTGGCGATGTTCGAGGCGCTGGATTATTTATTGGAATCGAATTGGTTGAAGACAGAAAAACCCTGAAACCGGGAACAAAAAAGGCAAAGTTGATTACTGATAAAATGAAAGAACTTGGCATACTTCTTAGTACTGATGGGCCACATAATAATGTTATTAAAATTAAACCTCCTTTGGTCTTTACACAGGACAATGCAAAGTTGTTGGTGGATTCATTGTCAAAATTATTAGCCTAGCATTTGTTATATACTATCTGGCACGTCAAAAGCATACTCATCAGTTGAAGTTTTTTCGTGAGCATAAGTCTTTATCTTCCATTCTCTGACTTTTGAATTTTGACTGACTTCGTTATATAACTTTTTTAGTCTTTTAAAAGGGTTAATAACTTCTGGAGGAATATCATCAAGAACTCCGGAAGCAATCCAGCCTAACAAACCCCAAACTGCAATATCAGCGATAGACATTTTATTTCCAACAAACCAATTAGAATTATTTTCATGCAAAATATTTTCTAAATATCCAAAGTAATTTGGTAAGTTTTTATTAGTCAACTCTGCTCGCATTTCTTTCTTCTTAATTGGATCGTTTTCTCGCATTGAAGGATTTAAAAGCTCATTTATATCAGTAACTGTATCAATGATTTGATCTACTTTGCCAGCCTCAATAATATCTTCAGGATACATGCCACTTAGTTTGCCACATATTCTAGCAATACCACCTGTTTGGGCTATACTTTGACCATTAATAACTAGTACTGGTAATTGATTGAAAGGGATTAATGTGCCATCCATTAATTTTCCATTTTCTTGAAGGTAGTCAAATTCAGCATTATTAACTCTTAAATCATCAAATTGTAAATCTGCAATAAATAAAGCTAATCTTGCTACTTCAGCTCGCCAAAAAGGTAAATCCAAATATATAATTTTTAAGTCCATCAGTTCTTCTCCAGATTATCAATATAGTGAGGTATCATTCTAAGAATAATTTAATTAATAGGGAGGTAAATTATGACAGATTCAATAAAATATATATTAGAAGAAAATAAACTACCTAAAACTTGGTATAACATAAATGCTGATTTACCGAGTCCACCACCACCACCATTGCATCCAGGTACAAAACAACCTGCTGGGCCAGATGATTTTGCGCCTTTATTCCCTATGGGTTTAATTATGCAGGAAGTTTCAACAGAAAGAGAAATAGAGATTCCTGGACCTGTAAGGGAAATTTACAAACAATGGAGACCTTCTCCTTTATATAGGGCAAGAAGATTAGAAAAATATTTGGATACTCCAGCAAAAATTTATTACAAATATGAAGGTGTAAGTCCTACAGGAAGTCACAAGCCTAACACTGCTGTACCTCAAGCGTTTTATAATAAAGAAGAGGGTGTAAAAAAAATATATACTGAAACTGGAGCTGGTCAATGGGGAAGCTCATTGGCATATGCTGGTCAAATGTTTGGTATTGACATTGAAGTTTTTATGGTCAAAGTTAGCTTTGATCAAAAACCATATAGAAAATTAATGATGCAATCATTTGGCGCAAAATGTCATTCAAGTCCATCTTCTATAACTGATTTTGGAAAAAAACTTTTAGATGAAAATCCAAATAACCCTGGCAGTCTTGGAATAGCAATTTCAGATGCCATTGAATCTGTTGTGAAAAGCGGAGGTAATGCTAAGTATTCATTGGGAAGTGTTTTAGGTCATGTACTAATGCATCAAACTATCAATGGAAATGAAGCTATTTTGCAAATGGAACAAGCAGGCGACTATCCTGATATTATTGTAGGTTGTACTGGAGGTGGAAGCAACTTATCAGGCCTCATGTTTCCATTTTTAGGTCAGCAACTCCGAGGAGGTCAAAAAATTGATATTATTGGTTGTGAACCTTTGTCATGTCCTTCTTTCACTAAAGGGAAATATGCTTATGACCATGGAGATATGGCAAGGATGACCCCATTGATTAAAATGCATACTTTAGGTTCTGATTTTTTACCACCAGCAAATCATTCTGGAGGATTAAGATATCATGGGATGTCATACCACTTAAGTCATTTATTTGAACTAGGATTAATGAGAGCAAAAGCTTATGGTCAAAAAGAGTGCTTTGAAGCAGGAGTTACTTTCGGAAAACAAGAAGGTATTATTCCTGCCCCTGAAGCTAACCATGCAGTAAAAGGAGTTATGGATGCAGCTCTTGAATGTAAAGAAAAAGGTGAATCTAAAACTATTCTATTTAATCTTTGTGGACATGGACATTTTGATATGACAGCTTATCAAGCTTATTTTGATAACAAACTTGCTGATGATGTTTTTGAAGAAGAAAGGGTCAATAAAGCCCTAGCTAATTTACCAAATGTTGAATAGGAATTAAAGCCTTTTGGAATGAGGGTTGTATGGCGGAGAGAGAGGGATTCGAACCCTCGATAGGAGTTAAAGCCTATACTCCCTTAGCAGGGGAGCGCCTTCAGCCACTCGGCCACCTCTCCGAAGAAGGCATATTATACTGCAAATATATTGAATGAGTATTTTAGAAATAGAGGTTCAATAAAATATTATTCAATGATTTCAAAATCATGAGTAATGGTAGCTGTTTTTCCAAGCATTATTGACGCAGAGCAGTATTTTTCAGCTGACAATGTAATCGCTTTTTCAACTTTTTTTGAATCTAGATCCTTGCCTTTAATAACAAATTGAATGTGAATATCAGTAAAGACTTTTGGGTGGTCATTTGCTCTTTCTGCATTTATCTTAGTTTGAAAATAAGAAAGGTCTTGACGCATTTTTTTTAGAGTTGTTACAACATCAATCATGGTGCACCCAGCAACTCCAAGTAAAAGCATTTCCATTGGCCTAACGCCTAAGTTATCACCACCTATTTCGGGAGGGCCATCCATCGTTATAGTATGGCCACTATCAGACTTACCCACCATAAGCATTCCATCAACCCAATTCACAGATATATTCATTCAAAAAGCTCCTTAAGTTTTTGGCCAGGATTAGAATCCCTCATAAAGGCCTCTCCAATTAAAAAACCAAATACGTTATGATGATGCATTAAATCGACATCAAGCTTAGTTTTGATACCAGATTCAGTAATTATTAACTTATCATCGCCAATCTCAGAGATTAAGTCAATAGTAGTTTGAAGGCTCACTTCAAAATTACGAAGGTTTCTATTATTAATTCCAAGTAATGGTAAGTCTAGTTTTAATGCACGATGAAGCTCTTCACTGTCATGAACTTCTACAAGGGTATCCATTCCCAATGAAGTCGCTATTCCACTTAAATTCATTAATTCATCATCCTCAAGGCAAGAGGCAATTAATAAAATACAATCAGCACCAATGGCTCGTGATTCATAAACTTGATAGGGGTGAATGATAAAATCTTTTCGAATGACAGGGATTGATACAGCTGCTCTCGCTTTTATCAAATATTGAGAGTCTCCCTGAAAAAAATCACGGTCAGTTAATATTGAGAGACAAGTTGCACCTCCTGACTCATAGCTTTGAGCTATTTCAACGGGGTCGAAGTTTTCTCTTAAAACTCCTTTACTTGGAGATGCTTTTTTGATTTCAGCGATAATCCCGCTTTGGCATTTAAGGACTTTACTATTTAAAGCATTATAGAATCCACGAGGACTGTCAGCATTAGCAGCTAATTCAATCATTCTTTCAATTGGTACTCGATTAATTGAGTCTGCAATTTCTTCTTGTTTTCTTGAAACAATTTTTTTTAGGATGTCAGGTGTTTTTTGTTCCATGGTTTAAAGGAATTTGTAACTATGCTTATTTTAAACGAATATAATTTACGTATATATTTATGTAATAAGCGAAGTTCATGAATTTACTAGATTTTCAGGTTGGTATTGAACACCCATTTTTTTTAATTGCTGGTCCGTGCGTGATTGAGTCGGAGGCTCTGGCAATTGAAAGTGCGAGCTATCTAAAAAAAGTTTGCAATGAGCTCAATATTAACTTTATCTATAAATCGTCCTTTGATAAGGCTAATCGAACCAGTGCAGATAGTTTTCGTGGATTAGGAATGGAAGAGGGCCTTAGGATACTTGAAAAAGTTAAATCAGAATTGAATGTTCCAGTTTTAACTGATGTACATGAAGATACTCCACTAGATGAAGTAAGCTCTGTAGTTGACGTCCTTCAAACGCCAGCATTTCTTGTCAGACAAACAAATTTTATTCAAAATGTTTGCAGCCAAGGATTGCCTGTCAATATCAAAAAAGGGCAATTCCAGGCGCCATGGGATATGGACAATGTTGTTGAAAAAGCTAAAGGTACTGGAAACCAACAAATAATGATATGTGATAGAGGAAGTTCATTCGGCTACAACACACTAGTTTCAGATATGAGAGGCCTTTCCAGTATGCGATCAACAAAATGTCCAATTGTATTTGATGCCACCCACTCTGTTCAGCAGCCTGGAGGACAAGGTAAATCCTCTGGTGGTCAAAGAGAAATGGTCCCTGTTTTAGCTAGGGCAGCTGTAGCGGTTGGAATTTCTGGAGTATTTATGGAAACTCATCCAAATCCAGATTTAGCCAAAAGTGATGGTCAAAATTCTATGCCTATGAACTTAATGTTCACTCTGCTTGAAACGCTCAAGGAGATTGATTCTGTAACTAAAAAAAATAATTTATTAGAGGACTCTATCAATGATTAGAATTGCCATTAACGGATCAAAAGGAAAAATGGGTCAAACTCTTATTGAGGCAGTCAATGCTAGCTCTGAGGCAGAGCTTGGTGCAGGCGTTGACAAAGGAGATAGCCTAGGAGACTCTCTAAACGACTTCGATATACTTATTGATTTTTCAAGACCAGAAGCATCTCTAAGCGCAATATCAACGTGCAAAGATTCAGGTAAAGCAATGGTTATAGGCACAACTGGTTTTAGTGATAGTGAACTTCAGCTAATTCATCAAGCCTCAAAAGAGATTCCGATTGTTTTCGCTCCAAATATGAGTGTTGGGGTTAACTTGACACTAAAAATTCTTGAAACATCTGCAAAAGTTATTGGTCCAGATTCGAGTATTGAAATTATAGAGGCGCACCATCGTTATAAAGTTGACTCCCCCTCGGGAACTGCCCTTAAAATGGGTGAAGTGGTGGCTAATGCGCTTGGTAGAGATTTGTCTGAATGCGCGATATATGGCCGCGAAGGCATTGAAGAACCGAGAAATCAAAATACGATTGGATTTTCCTCAATCAGAGGCGGCGATGTTGTTGGTGAGCATACTGTTGCATTTTTTATGGATGGAGAGAGGGTTGAGATTACCCACAAGGCATCTTCTCGAATGATTTATGCAAATGGAGCAGTTAGAGCAGCTAAGTGGCTATCTGGCAAACCAAGTGGAATGTATTCTATGCAAGATGTGTTAGACCTCAAGGGATAAATTATGTTGTATGCCATTATTTCTCAAGATGTCGAAAATAGTTTAGAAAAACGAAAGGGAGCAAGACCTGAGCATGTTGAAAGACTTAATCAACTGAAAGATGAAGGGCGACTTATTTTGGCGGGTCCTCATCCAGTAATTGATGTCTCAGATCCAGGTGAGGCGGGTTTTTCAGGATCTTTAATTGTTGCTGAATTTGATGATCTTCAGGAGGCTTCTAATTGGGCAGATGCGGATCCATATGTATCTGCAGGCGTTTATTCAAGTGTTGTAGTCAAGCCCTTTAACAAGGTTTTGCCATAAAGTTTTACAATTTTTTTTTGAATTTCAAGGATAATCTAGCAATTTTTAGAAAATCACCTACCTCATAAGGAGAAAAAGGTTTCAGTGGCCCCAGTTAAAAATGATTACAGTTAAGAACTTATCAAAACATTTTGGTGGAATCAGGGCCGTTGATGGGGTAGATTTGCACATTGATAAAGGTTCAATTACTGGTTTGGTTGGTCCTAATGGCGCTGGGAAAACGACAATGTTCAACTTGATTGCCGGACTCTATCAGCCCACAAATGGAGAAATTATTCTTGATGGTGAAGATATAACAGATCTGACATCACATCAGCTATTCCATAAAGGCCTTCTTAGAACATTCCAGATTGCCCATGAGTTTCCTACACTTAGTGTCCTTGAAAATTTAATGATGGTTCCTGCCAATCAGCTTGGTGAAAGCCTTATGAACTCTTGGTTAAAGCGCAAACAAATTCAAGAGGAAGAGAGAGCGCTTCAATCTAAAGCTGAAGAGGTCGTAGAATTTCTAAGCATTAGTCATCTCAAAAATGAAAGAGCAGGCAATTTATCTGGAGGTCAAAAAAAACTATTAGAACTAGCAAGAACAATGATGGTTGATGCTAAAGTTGTTCTCCTTGATGAAGTTGGTGCAGGAGTCAATAGAACACTTCTCAAACAAATCGGTGATGCAATTCTAAGACTTAATGAAGAGAGGGGTTATACATTTTGTATGATTGAGCATGATATGGACTTTATTTCGAGGCTCTGTAATCCAGTAGTTGTTCTCGCTGAAGGCCAGATTTTGACTAGTGGTACTCCAGAGGAAATTAAAAGTAGTGATGCCGTGATTGAAGCATATCTAGGTAAGGGAATTAAAACTGAGGCAACTAATTAATGGCATATCTTGAAGGAAAAAATCTTGTCGCTTCTTATGGCGTTGTTCCAATTCTGCATGAGTGCTCGGTTGAAGTTGAAAAAGGAGAACTTGCTGTAATAGTTGGCCCAAATGGTGCCGGTAAATCTACAGTAATGAGAGTTCTACTTGGGATGTTAGAAGCTACTTCGGGCTTAGTCACATTGGATGGAAATGATATTTCAATGCTTTCAACTCAAGACAGGATAGCTCAAGGTTTGGCATTTGTTCCTCAAACTAAAAATGTTTTTCCATCAATGACAGTGGAAGAAAATCTTCAAATGGGTGGTTTTATTAGGGAAGACGATATCAGTAAAACTATTGAAGAGGTTTATGAATTGTTTCCTATACTTTATGAAAAGCGTAAACAATTAGCCGAAGAATTATCTGGTGGCCAAAGGCAACAGGTTGCTTTTGGAAGAGCAATGATGACAAGACCCTCAGTTATGCTTCTAGATGAGCCTACAGCTGGAGTTT
>Ga0208766_1000317_pt1 | contig 26800 bp, 32 predicted proteins | sample ETN01SmetaG_3_FD_185792 | JGI IMG/M metagenome (GOLD analysis project Ga0208766, IMG submission 185792) | Marine microbial and viral communities from oxygen minimum zone, Eastern Pacific Ocean - ETNP2014F12-01SV263 (SPAdes) (version 2) | ecosystem: Environmental > Aquatic > Marine > Oceanic ... | reverse complement strand
GGGGGTAGATCACGACAATATAATGCTATCGTACCAATTGCTATTCCAAATCCACCTAATACGACTCGAAACAATGCCGATATTCCAACAGCATTCTCTGGTAGTTGCCCCATGATCTTTTCGTTTACCAACTTTGGAACAGCATTGAAAATTATGCCCACAAGTATTAAAACAGATCCAATGATTGTTAATGCCAGATTGGTTTCCATACTACCTCCTTATCCTAAAATAATTCTATTAGTTTCAAATTTCACAAATCTAAACATGAATGATCAAATTGTAACCCCTTGAAATATAAAAGAGATTTTTCAACCTTGATAAGTTTACGTTAATGTAATTGATGATAAAAACTCCCCAATCACTGCAACTAATAGAACACAGCCTGCAGCAGCAATTGTTCCGGTCTGTACTAGGCTATATTGGCTATCTTTTTTCTTAATTTTGTATCCATTCTGACTCTTATAGTTTTCTACTATTGGGTCGTGCTTGGATTTGAAAACCTCGTGCTCATTTTCGGGTAGACCGGCCAAGTAATTTTTCATTTTTTTATCAAAATAAGTTTTCTGATTGTATCTATCATATATTTTGGGAAATATAAATGGATACGCCAGGATCAATGGTGGCGACAGATTAAACAATATGGGAACAACAGGCATGGTCACGGCATAATTTGTCACCAATCTTCGAAAAGAACTCATATGAAACTGATGCCTTTCTATAGAACGATATGCGGCCAACTCCCCCAATTGCTCAGAAAAGATAACTGAGCGCTCATCAATTCCAATATCAGACCCAGAGGTTTCCTCTAAAAATGAATCTCGCTCAGTGGCCATGGTGAAATTGTTTGATGGTGAGTCTATTATACTTGGTTTCTTATGGTGAACAGATGAATTAATTATTCTTGAAGCTATATCTCTGACCTCATTGTCAGATGCTCTCACATATTTTACACCATTGATCACATAGGAAGATTCCTCATCTGAGTTATTTAGAGTCACTTGGCCATCCTTAACTAGAGTCATTGATCCTTGTTTCAATAAACTAACCATGTTGATCTGTACTGACTGAACCACTTCCTCACCTTCAGGAATGAAGTATACTTTTTCTAATTCAAACCGATCAAATCTGCCGCGATACTCTTGATCATTTTTCAAGGTCAATAGGTCCTGGCAAAAGATCGATCCGCTGAGAAGGAGTAATGTGATTTGCTTAATCATTAGTAGCCAAGAATAAAGAAATTCCTATACCAAAGTGCGATGTGTATGACCCTCTGTATATTTCGTATGATATATATGGTTCCCACATTCTGCTGGAAACAAGTTTCGCAGAAATACCAACCCCTGCACTACTAGTAGTTTTTTTACTTAACCACCCATATCTATCGGTTGAGTAAATGATTGATGAAGAAAATTTCATATAATCAAAGATCTTGAATTTTTCAATGATTTCAATGCTCTGCAACAGATCATGAAATCCAAATGATATAAAACGAGACCACAGTTCATTGTCATTGTTTTCAGCCTTGCCACCTAACATGAGATTTCCTATGATAATCCTACCACCTAAAGAAAACATCATATCACCTTTAACATAGTCTAGAGTTCCTGTCATGAAACCGTTATGATCGACCCATTCTACTCGTTGACCAAAGTTTTCTTCAACAGGAAGTGTAAAATTCCCTCCAGAACAGAAACCGATCGTATATCCAAAGCCAGACCTTGCATATAATTGCCCAAGAAGTAAGATTATAATAATGAGGTTAGTTTTCATATCATATATAAGTGAAATTTAACAACCTACTTTAAAAGGGTCATCTTTTTTGTTTTCACTTCATTTCCTACCTGAATGGTATAGATATAAGATCCGGCAGATACGGGCCTTCCCTGACCATCCGTCCCATTCCAATCCATTGTATGATATCCTAAAATTTGATTGCCGCGAAATAATGTACGGACCAGCCGCCCTCTCATGTCATAAATAGATAACTTGACCATCTCGCTGTTGACCAATGCATAGGAAATTGAGGTGACTGGATTGAAGGGATTGGGATAATTATCACTCAAGATAAAATTATCAGCTATACTCTTTTTATTCTCATTATCAATGATCGATGAATGTGTACTGGTATGAATTGTGATATCAACTATTACATGTTCACTCTGGTCATCAAGGTCAAAGACATCCAATTGAATTGTTCCTTCACCATGTCCATTTGTCCATATCGATAGTCCACACGCTGTAGAGTCGCTTGGGTCTAGATCAAATTCTATACTATCAATCGAGGTATTGTAGCAGGTCATCCCCACACAAATGGAGGACGTCCAATCTTCCGGGAGGTCATTGGCAACTCTGACAATGGCCAAACTGATCACGTCATTGGATAGATTATGGATCACACCATCAAATGAGCCCATTGAGTCTGGTGAGACCTCAATATCCGTGTTGTCATAGACAAATTGAAAAGTAGGGTCCATGGCATTGCCATCAGACAGAACAAAAGAAATGAAAAAAAACAATAATAAAAAATGCGAATAACGACTCGTATTCATCGATCTATAGAATAAACGATCGTTGGATATAATGGGGTCGCTTGGTCTTGAATAGTGATGATTCTAATCGATGAATATGCCTGTCGCCTCGCCTAATTGCCACTCAGCATCCTCTAAGTTTACCCTCTGTCCATTTCGATAGTAACAAGGAAAAATTGGAGAGTTATAATAGAGAGGATCATTGTAATCCATTATGACTGTGGTATTATCTGCGCTCTTGTCCTCACACCCATTTGCCAATATGATGACTAGAAAAAGAAGGACGGATCTTCGTATGATCTTCATTCACTCACTGGAAGTAGTTTTTTATGCTCTACGAGAATGAATCTAGCTGTATCCGTGCCTACATTCTTCATCTGATGCTTGACAATCTTATCCCCATGTCCAACAAAACCATCAGGTGCTTCCATCTCTCTTACGGTTCCGTCAGGAAGTGTATTTTGCAGTTTACCCCCCTTGATGCCATAGTAGGTTAAGACACCATGCTCATGCATTAGATCGCTCTGACCAGGGGCAAAGGTGACCTCCAGAACTTTTACGTCATCATTCTCAAGTAGGACCTTATACACCTCAGGAGACACCTCTTCAGGCAGAATGAGTTCCTGCTTTTTCTCTGCAGATGATTCTGATCTTTTTCGCTCAATAAGAAGAATCTTGATCTGGTCATCGCCAATGTTTGTGATCCGATGTCTTTGTGATTCAGAATTATGTCCGGTAAATCCTGTGGGCACTTGTCTCTCATTGACCGTACCATCTGGCATGGTGACCCTTGCCTTTCCACCTTGTAAAACATGAAAGGTCATTGGATCATGGTCGTGCATCTTGTCTCCCTGACCTGCATCAAAGGTAACCTCTAGAACCTTTACGTCCTCATTATCCAGTAGAACTTTATAGATCTCTGGAGACACAACTTCAGGGTGGAGAAATGTTTCTTTTGAACCCGAACAGGAAATGACGATTAAAAGAACCATGGAAATGAGAATATTTTTCATGAATATACCTTTATGGCTATTATGTTAAGAAATTGTTGAACACAAACATGCCAATTTAATCACAAACAAGAAACCCAATGCCTAGAGAATCACCTAGATAGTAAAGAAATAAAAAATATCGGCATTACATTTTGGACAAGACCAATACTCATGTTTCATTTCTACCCTCTCTATTGATTAAGAACAAAATTTATGCACGTATGATATTTTTCAACAAAGCAGAATTTTACACTTCATCACAATCATCATGGATGTCCGACTTTAGTGGCTTTAGATGGACATGCTCCTTGGGAATATAGAAACTTGCCAAAATCTCAATAAAGATAAATACAAGGGCTATGGATGCAGTGACATAGGCACCCTCAGTCACCGCTGAAAATACCTCGATGAAATGACCAATCCCATGTAGCCTCAGTCCCCACCTTAATATCTCAAGAAAATGGTTTTTTATCATATTATTGTTATTAAATAGAGTAGTTGATAGAAAATATACTTACCACCTGACAAACAAAAAAAACACTATAGTGAGGGTCTGAACATTAATTCTAGAAGGATAGCAGAGAGAAGATGGCTCATAGAACCAACTCAATACAATGGAGAGTGACTCTCCCCTCTGCTATTTTTTCTTGGGATACCATTATAAATGTAATCATGAGGCAAAAGTTCCAATATGATCGACTATCCTTTTAATTCATGCATAATGCTCTAGAAACGAAAAAAGCCGCTCCACCAGGCGGCTTTGTGTTTCCTATTTTCCTAGGCTCATCCAGCACATAAGTACCTAGCCACCGTGTTCTTGATTTATCTGGAATCGGTTGGCGTGTCTCAACTGAGAGACACTCTCGATGATGACCAAATATACTATTATTATAGCAAACAACAAACCCTATGCATGTGGGGCTTGATATTTGGATCTAGGGTGTGTTAGTTATCATACTCCCAAAATACATCACCATTGTGAACCTCTGGAGGCGAGGTCATAAGAGGCATCAGGTCGACCATCACCTCTTGGAATCTAGGCTCAACGGCCTTTAGCTGTTCCTCGGTCTCATACACAGACACGGCGATTGTGGCGGTGTCACTTACACTGACCATCCTTACAGAACTCAGTCCCTCAAATGAATTCAAGGACTCTCTCTTCTCATTCAAGATCTCGGTGAGTTCATCTCTTTTATCAGCTTCATGATAAATTTTTGTTATTCTATAATGCATGATGATTCCTTTGTTTTTAATGAGTTATTGGTATGTGATCGAATCTAATGAACATATCGCTGGAGCAGGGTCCGTTGTATGTTATTCAGTATGATCATTCATTGAAGACCTTAGCATTGTAATCATTCTTTTTCCATATGAACAATGTATACAATCTCAAAACACTACTAAATATTACCATCAACAAAATTATTGGAGAAAGGTCAAAAATAAAGATCTTTGTTGTATATTGATATAACAGGCACAGCGTCATCCCCAATGCAATTCCGAACATCATTGTTATAAAGTGTGAAAGTTGTGCTAATAATTTTAGTGACATATCTGGCCTATATTATTTATGATCGATCTATATCAAAATGGTGATTTGATGATTTTATCTTATCTAAGTAAGATCATTTTCCCTGTTAGTATTTGGTCTCCAGTCTGTAGTACATATATATACATTCCTGCTGATACCGATACCCCTTGGTCATTGCTTGCGTCCCACTCTATTGTATGCCTTCCAGTGGATTGATAACCATTAAATAAGGTTCTTATCTTATTGCCCATAATATTAAATATTACGATACTTACATGATCTTTATTTGCAATTGAATATAATATTTTCGTTGACGGATTAAATGGATTTGGATGATTGGTCATTAAATATCCATCTGGTACATTATATTTTTCATCTATGAACACATTGGCAGTATCCGCATCATCCATATACCCTATACCGCAAAGTATGCTGTCAGGAGCGCTGTGATGGCAATGGTCGTAGAATTCACAGATGCCTGGTGACAAGAGACTATCTGCGTAGGTCATGGAATCATAATAGCTCCAAGCCGGAGCCGACATCCAACACGCATCGCAAACATCATTACCGATGCTCTGGTCTGCCTCTTCAGGCCAGTCTAGTGTATCCCCAGGTGCAAAACAGAATCTCCCAACCAATTCTTGGCAATCCTCTGACCCTATGTTGCCATCCTCATCCTGACAATCATCTCCATACCAGATGGAACCCTGAACCGTTCCAGGACAATCATCATGCCCATATATGTCCCAATAGGCATAGTTACCACTGGCATAGACCGCCGTTGGACTTAGGCAAGGCCATGAGGCAGTGACAGTGAATTTGTTGGCTGTCATCTCTTCATGCTCCCACGGGAAGTAGATCCTATATCTAGACCCTTCGGTACTTTCCCCGTCGCCACTCGTATCGATCGCTATTGAATATATATTCTCAGGGTGGCAGGGATTGACCGACCCATTATCACAAACATAGATACATGAATCAACGTAATCAGGACAGGTTCGCATATTAATTATATCATCTGATATGAGCCGATCGATATCTCCTGAAATGGATGTGGTTGTCTGCCCAAGGCCAAGGCACATGAAAAGGAAAGATGAAATAAACCTACCCATATTTAAATCTAGCACCATATCATAAACAAAATAACTGCGTAAACAGGATGACTATTCACCTTTGAAATAGCCGTATAAGGAAAAGGATAAATTGAGAATGATCATTACCCAGAGTGGTGCCGGTGGATCGATTGCGGTTATGGATGAGAAATGATTGAACAATGCACCAAACAATATGCAGAACATCATGGCCACCTGACCAAGTAGAACAAATTTTGCATAATGTGTATCACGAATACGACTTGAAATAATGAGCAATGATCCAAGACCTATATTCATTGAGGCGACCACGGTCAATGGTGTTTTGAATATTGAGACACTTTCAGGCGAAAGAGAAAAGAACGTTGCTGCCACATCATTTGAAATTAATATGATACTAAATAGTAGGAGGCCAGCTAGGGTATGCAGCGTCCCTATTATCTTTAATATCAATACCCTTTTCATGGCCAAACTAATCGGCTACAAAACCTTCCCATTTGCGCATGTAATCAATAAACACATCACTCAATTGGGCTTCGCTAAGTTGAGCTACGGTGAAAGGTGGTCGATCTGGATCATAATCTGCATTCGAAAGGTGATTCGCCCAGTCAGGGTATGCTATACCGACTCTTCCTACTCCAATGAGGTCTGCTCCCTGTCTCATCAGGTTCTGAGCATCTACGCTAGACCAAACGCCTCCAGTGCTTATGATTGGAGGAAGATCATCGCAACTTTGTACAAACCATTCTGTCAAGGTCTTGGGATCATCTGGGTAGTCTCTTGAATGACCAAAGGAATCCCAGCACGAGAGATGTATATAATCCACTCCCTCATCTCTAAGGTCTCCTGCTAGTAGAATGGAGTCATCTAGGCCAATGCCGATCTTGTTTATCTCAGGCGATATACGAACACCAACAATGAACGAATCAGGAACATTATTTTTGATGGCTTGAAATATCTTTATCAGGAATCGTTCTCTATTTTTCCGATCACCACCCCACTGATCCTTTCTCATATTGGTCTTTGTTCCCAAAAATTGTGAGATCAGATATCCATGTGCCCCATGCAGTTCAATTCCATCAAAACCTGCTTGGACACAACGGACGGCGGCAGAGGTGAAATCATCTATTATTCGATCTATGTCTTCTTCAGATGCAGGACGGGCAAAGCCACTTTCTGACACCTCAGATCTGACCTTGCTTGCTGACAGCGGTGTATTGCCTGTTAGTTTCTGCGGTGAATGCATTCCACCATGGAATAATTGAGCTAGGATGAGACTATCATAACTGTGTACAGAATCTGCCAATACATTGAGCCTCTCAATATGAATATCATCAAATACTCCAAGTTCCCCTTCCCACGCCTGACCATCTTTGGACACGTGAGCAGCCCCGGTGGTGATGATACCAAAGCCTCCCTTTGCACGTCGTGTCAGCCAATTTATCTCATTGTCAGAGAGGATTCCATCATTGGAGCTCTGCTTATTGGTCAATGCTGCCAATACAGCTCGATTGGTCACACTTTTTCCGGAACGATTGAATTTATATGTTTCAAATGGATTGGACATTTTAATGGACATCGTATATGAATAACACTGTCTCTAGATACAAGATCTCAATGAGGCCTTTATTTTTGAGTTCCCTATAAAATATCTAGATGATACTCTGTTATCTTCCTTTTTTGATCTTTCTGCATCACTGATCATAGCTGAGGCGAGGATGTCTACTTTTATTCCTACTCCTGTCCTCTCAGTGATCCCGTCATACCATGCTCTTTTTCCCATGAGTCTGATCAGCATGCCAGGTCTAAAGATGGTCACCATTTTAAAACTGAAATCTGAGAGAATGGTCTGCTCTTTTTGCCCAATGGTCTTTCTATACAATAACGGATGCAACCAATCTTGTGACCATGCCTCATGGTTTGCACCATTGGCAGATATGAGAGAGGCATGTGGAATTTGAGCATTGGAGGCCATCCTGGCAGACTCTTTGGAGATACCTAGTTCAATATCAACGAATTTCTTCGCTCCTCCCGCCTTTTGTCTTGTAGTCCCAATGCAATTGAAGAAAACATCGTTATTCTCCCAAAATTCCTGGGTTGATGACAGATCATTCATTGAACCAACGACAACATCTACTACTCTATCATCTTTAATTCCATCTAACACTGGCCTTCTTCCGATGGATGTGACCGATTGGCAATTCTCATTCTCAACCAACTGCCTTATCAATTGTCTCCCTGTTGCACCTGTGCCACCAATGACGATTGCCTTGAACATTATGCGATCTGACACTCATCAACCAAATGAATGCTAAAGATCATTTGCTCATTTTCTTTAAATGTTCTAGCCCATGCTCATCAAAATATATTTTTGAAAAATCATCAACCAGGCCTAGCCCATGGGCCACACTGGTTTCACTGATGCCCTGTTTACATTTCATTGCAGACACTAGGATCTGATGAAGGAATTTCAATTGATCGAGGTAAAGTTTGTTTGTCTCTTTGATCCGTTGGGTCAAGAAATAATCAGAGACGACCTTTTGTATGTTTGACGCATGTTCATCCTTAGTATCTATCCAGCGATTGATCTGATTCAGTGAATGGGCGTCAGTATTTTTTGAAAGGTGGTCGATCTTGGTGATGGCCTTATCAATCGTACTGAAATCCTCTTTTATGATCATGATCCTCAGTGCATCATCATAGATACCGCAAGGTACTTGACAATGGGGAAAGACAATTTCTGCCTTACATAGAAAGATCATTAGGATAAGGTATTTTTTCATGATTTATCTCGAGATATTAGAGACAAAATTTAAAGGGTATCACCTAACAATAAAACATCAAGAATATTTGATCAAGTGACCACGCTGACCACAATTGCGCCAATGATCGCCAACGATACTCCAATTGATTTTCTGATGGTAAAGGGCTCATTTAAAAATACTCTCGCCATTATAACAATAAAAATGGTAGATAGTTGATTGTAGATAGCAGCTCTGCCAGCCAGTGTATACTTATACCCCGCCAGCCAAAAAATAACGGATAGATAGGTTCCTAAAAATGACCCAAGTAATACATAGCGATTGCTGAGTCCTTCTTTGAATATTATCAAGACTGAGCTAAAACTGCTTCTTATGACGCAGATGACGACCGTTGTCAAAAGGCCAATGGCAAATCTATAAAGGGCGATGAAAACAACTGAACTATTTGCCATGATAGGTCTCACGATCAACACAGAATAGGCCGTTAGAATGTGTGCCAATGTCCCGAATGCTACTCCTAAATACATGTCTCTGGTCGTTATGGTCTTGGGCATCTTATATACTGATAGAATGATTCCGCCAATGACCAACATCCCACCAAGATATGACTGCATCTTAACAGACTCATTGAACAAGACAAATGCAATGATAAATATGGAGGGTGTATAGATAGTTGATACCACTGCTGACAATCCTGAGCCCAACCTCCTTAATGATTCGAGAAATAATAGATCTGCTATTAGAATACCCAAGACTCCGCTTAAGGCTAAGGTCAGTAGGTCATTATTTGTCAATTCTGGAATTGGGATAGAGAAGAGGATTATGGTGACAAGAAAACCCAATACACCTATGAAATTCTTTATTGCATTGATCTCTATCGCAGCAAACTTCTTTGAGGAAATATCAAAGAGTATAACTGCAGAGGACCAGCAAATGGCAGTGATTATTGCATAGAGATCACCCATGTTCTAATTCACTGCCTGTAGACCTGGGATAATGTCAATGCCTACATCAGGCACATACCACACTCCTTTATCCAGGTCTATACCTCCTCCCATTCGTTCCTGAACTATACGGTCAACCACGTATATGCCCATTTTTGACATATTGTAAAATGTATCCAGACCATTATTTGGAAAACCGATCCTTGTTCTATGGATATTGTAATGATCGCTGAATTTTCTTCCAAATGCACGTTCAATACCCACTTTCCCTATCATGAATCCAATCAATCCACCCCAGGTAGATGTGGGATTATCAGAATCCCAACCACACAGAGTTCCGATCTTTATTGTCTTTTGGATATCACCTTCACCATATAATAGACTGATCATACTAGAGGCAAAATTAATTCCCGCTGCAAAACAGCCATTACAATGCAAATTCTTAGACGTGATATCATATCCATCCTCCTCCATGACCTGATATCGATGATACACCATGTCCCTTGTACTCTCCCAAGGTATGTTTTCTTCATATTTGGTCTTGACAAAATCAAACATCTTGGCAGAGTACGAATCATCAGGTAGTCGCTTCCTTGCCTGTTTTGACATCCATAGGATCTTATCTTGGATGTTCATATCTCCATTTTCGTAAGACGCTAGAGAATACATTATCACATAAAACTCAGCTATCCACTCCGAGTTCAGTCTTGCTGTTGTCCGAATAGGCAGATGGGATAGGCCTAGAGCAACGTCAGGTCTACAAGGTGAGAATAACCCAAATATTTCTGTGGTAAGCTGCGCGTCTATCATCTCATAGTGAGGATTATTATCAGGTGAACTTGTTGCGGGTGGCTTGAGGCCATCATACATGAGATCAAATGCAGTCTGGTTAGAGACCCAGAGATAGTTTTCTTCTTCTTTTTTAATATGTTTTATCCAGCCATCTCTTATTTGGTCAGCACTTAAAACGCTGGCCTTGTTCACATAGTGTAGATATTGGTACATATATTCAATATCAGTATCATCATCAGAGCCCCATATTCCACCCTCATCCACCAGTACATAGTCAATGATAGGTGATAGGTCACTCGGCTCACCATTGCTCCAGATATTGGGCTGATCTGGTTCACCCCAGTCTTCCATTGTATAAAATTCGCCAGTCTTAATGTCACCGATGTTCCCGATCTTGTCCATCTCAGTGACCTTACCTGTCCAATTGGCTATAGATTGACCTAGCCAAAATCCATATAATTTAATTTGATATTCTGCTCGAGAGATGATCATGTCAGATGAATTTGGAGTGTATTCCTCATACTCTAAATTTGGGTCCATGATTATCTCGTTATCCTTATGGATCTCTTCATCTCCATACATTCCAAGATCAGAGAATGCCACAATGATCAGACCGATCAATAGAATTAATGACATGGGTTTAATCATATTCAAGTCTACTCATCATCATTGATACAAAAAACCCCACGATAGTGGGGATTTTTGTCCAAATATAGTTGAGGTAGGTGTTAAAAGCGTTCCAGCGCCCAGCCAATGGCAGCACCAGCGGCTGCATATGACAATGCACTAAGTGGCACATCTATCATAATATAGTCCATAGGGAATATGGGCGGTATCATGGCTAACATTTGCATATTGAAGAAGAACCATTTCGCAGCACCGACCCATGCTCCTGTGAGGGCTCCATCCTTGATACCAATTGTACCCATTTTATCAAAAATTATTACCATCACAAACATCCACACTATACCACCGATCATGGCTGGAACCATATCCGGCGGGGCATTGACTATTGTAGGGAATTTTTCATGCAAAGATGCAAGAGTAGGTTCATAAAATAGCATGAGGGGAATGCCTGAGGCCACAGCCATTGCGACAAACCCTGAGACTGCAGCAATTCCAATCTTTTTGAAATTCATTATTTTTCCTCTTTGTTGGTTATTGAAATAAGATCCAGCATCGATCATCTAATTTATATATTTTAAATAATATTTAAATCATCAATGCTTTTAATAAAATGCCTGGCATATCTCTGAGACCCTAGGTCATTGAAGTGGATCCCATCAACAGTCGCCTCAGTGTCTCCATCAACACAGCCAATTTGTTTGATCATATGAATGTTTTCATGACCCTCATTGATGGCCTTGGTTACTTGTTTATTTAGCTCGTTATTTTTCTCAATGACAGAGTCAATAAGGTCTTGATATGGAGAATCCAGATCAGTGACACATTGTTCAATGAATATAATGTGAGCGTTTTGATCATTCGCATTATTGCGAATCGTTTTAATTAATGGCATCGTATTCTTATTGACAATATCTCTATCAATATTGGCCATACACTCGATCACATATATTTTTGCATCAATCTCTGCTAATATCTGCGCAACAGAGGTCTCTAGATGACCATTTCCGCTAAATCCAAGATTGATGCACTCATGGTCTAATTCTCTTGCTATGATGTTAGTATATGCCAGGCCAGGCCTAGAGACACATCCTCCCTGGGTTAAGCTTGTACCATAAAAGACCATGGGTCGGTTCTTATCTCTGATACTATCAAATCTTGAATCATCGTCTAAACCAATTTGAATACTTGTGACTGTATCATACAGAGGTAGGTGGAGGCGATATTGTCTTGATCCCTTTGGTAATCCCTTCAAAAGAAATTGTTCATTGTCCATTCCTGTTGGTAGGCCAGTTGCCAAATAAGACCAGGTGTCATTCTTTTTTTGATATAGATCAACACCCTTTATACCAACATCGGTCATATGGTGCATTTTGAGGTCATGTTTCAATGACCATCTCACAAGCAACTCAGATGTGTCACTTATGAATGATATGCTGACACCTGCTGAATTCTCAGACAATTCCCAGACCTCTTTTCTAAGAGATCCTTTATACTTTTGTGGGAATCTTTGCACTGGATGTTCTCTAGACCCGTTAACCTCTATAAGTCCTTGAGCATATGGAGCCTTTATGTCGTAATATCTCAATATAAATGCCTTTTATAATGACTGATGAATAGAAAATACTGAATACTACCTGCCTTCCTATAAAAATGATCTCTTACCAATACAAAAAAGCTTATTCAGTGATAGGATAGTTAAAGGTTAGCGGACTTTTTAATTGATGATAGACCGTGTCATCCATAAGCTCCTTAATCTCATCACTCAATAATCCTTCCAGTACAGCGGATGAAGAAGGAAAATTTATTCCAAACCAACCAGGTTGCATTCCCGCACGAAGGATCAGCACCTGTTGATAGAACTCAACCACATCACAGTTTGGGTCAGAGCAATCCCCATTCGATTGGGCAGGACTATTTGGACAATCATTTTCAGGATGCTGCCACCACTCACATTGCGCATTCAGGGTCTCTTGGGCAATAATAGATGACCAATTCTCCACTCCAAATTGATCTGGATAGCGTGGACCATAACCAAATTGTGTCAAAAAGTGGGTGATCTCTTCAACCATGACAGCGACTGAATGCTCATTTGGCTCAGAGGCATTAGTGCCCATCCACCAACTTGGTATTATTATATCATATCCTAGTTCATTATACAGATGAGGTAATTGTTGTGTTTCCCATTGATCATGATTTGTGGGCATTGCAAGCCATCCAGAACGCCAATTTGAGACATAGGGGAACAATGAACTATCATCCATCACACCATCTAGATCTTGGTCAAGCATTTCCGCTAATATCTTGCCAGCCATTTCCAGATAAGACCTTGGCATATTCTGGTCCGCACTGACCAAGACCCCAAACGGCATCATACATTGGGTCATACCCGCTTCCATTAATGCATTTTTTGCATCCATCGAGATCATCATACTGTCATCATCGCAAGGGTATATTTTTAATTGAGGGATCTCAGATAGATCTGCGAGGGCCTTATCACCATCCTGTTTATTACACCCGCTAAAAAATAATGTAAGAATAAAAAATAATCTTGTGACCTTATCCATTACAAAATATTCTCATTATATGATGAATAAAAACTCTACTATTATGGAATGATCAGGTAGAATTCCCAAATGCATTAATAATTGCCTCTGGCAAAGGATACTCATAGAATCTTTCATTGATCTTCCTAGAATGATTTTTTGTATTATTTAATCCCAGTCTTGGAACCCAGTAACACTGACCTTCTGCACATTTAATATTTCATGTTCTGTAAAAGTTGATCCAACATGATGTATAAATGCAACTGCATGTAAATTTTTCTTTTCAAAGGATGATATGTCTGCGGTGTAGACCTCAACATACTCTCCACCTGCTATAAGAACTGAATCATCTAATGGGTCACCCAGTGACTCACTTAAAACAGCTCTGAGAGTATTATTATGTTCGTAACCTACGATAGGATTTCCCAAGCCATAAAAGGGACTCTCTGATTCTGAATCATAATAATTCGCCTGATCGTATCCATAACCCGAACCTGTGACCTCATCTTCGATCAAGTATACCGTTACTCTATAATCCCCATCAAGCTCTGTATTGAAACCGGCATGGACTTCCACAGTGGCAGTATTTCCACTTACTTTTGATCTCATTGCCAGCCCGCACGTTGATGTTATTAATAATTGATTATTGACAAAGTAGCTCCAATATCCCGCATTCAGAGATACAGCACCATCATATGGAGTTCTATCCACCATACCTGAAGGATAACTACTATTTTGATAGGTGGTCTCTAAAAAATTAGATTGTTCTATCTCCATAGCATCATCAACGTGAACGCCAACTCCAATGATATTTTCGTTCTCAGTCATAAGGTCTTCCACTATCAATGCACCTACAGGGCAATATCCACACCATGAACCTGTAAATTCTTCTATCAGTACTTTTTTGGTAAATATTGATGGGACCTCACTAAACTCTGGTTCTGTATCTTTATCCTCGCATCCAACAAATACGATCAGTCCAATTAATATAATTTCTATATATTTCTTCATATTTATCTCCTTATCAGGCCTACCTGACTGCTAGGTGATGTTGCCCCACAAATGTGGGATTTGATGGCATAGTTACATTACTAATTTATTCTGTATACCTTTCTATAAATTTCTTCACTGATCTGGTCAGCGTATTTGTTTTTCATTTTCTTATTCCATTCTTTGTAGTCAGGTAGATCATGAACTTCCTCATAGATCTCATCATTCGGCCAAGTACTATCAAAATAATATTGATAATTCTCAGAATCATCGGAGTCTTTAACCTTATAAACTTTATACTCTAGACCACTATAGCCTGATCTTTTAATAACATTATTGATCTCAGACATGTCGTCCAAGAATTCCGACTCGGTTATATTTGACTGTAGATCAAAAAAATGGACACTCCTTCTTTCATTAAACCCATTATTTGTATCTCCTGTTGAAATGGAGATCTCTGTTTCAATATTTCCAAGAAGAGATAGAACTGATAGGAGTCCAATAATGCCAAGTGCAAATCCTAGAAATATACTTTTATATTCAATTTTCATAATAATCTCCTTATCTAAATCTACCATAATGGAATCTACCCATCATCCCATAAACAATAAAACCTGCGAATATGAATCTATGATATAATTAACATTTCATATAAATATTCAGTATTAGAATTATAATTAATCGTAAAATAGACATATGAATAAAAAAGATACTATAGCGTTAGATTGGTTAAAAAGATATACCGGCACTAATCCAAAAGAGTATGGTGATTGGATTCTATTGACAAACTTCCAAAATTATGTTGAAAAATTTGCAACGAAATTTGATACGGCGATCAATGGGGTCGGTGGTCCGATGACATCAGCTATAAACAAGAACGGTCTTAGCATAATCAATTTTGGTATCGGCAGTGCAAATGCAGCTACTATCATGGATCTATTATCATGCATCAAGCCTAAGGGTGTTCTGTTTTTAGGAAAATGTGGAGGATTAAAAAAGACCACAGAAATTGGTCATTTCATTTTGCCTACTGCCGCTATCAGAGGTGAGGGTACAAGCGATGATTATTTTCCAAAAGAGGTACCAGCAATGCCCTCATTTAAGCTGCATAAATATGTCTCTGAATTATTGGTCGAGCGCAGAATCGAATATCGAACAGGCGTTATATACTCAACTAATAGAAGAGTATGGGAGCATGACGAAGATTTTAAGAAATATCTTCGAAAAGTTCGTGTAATGGGAATAGATATGGAAACTGCAACAATATTTATTACAGGATTTGCAAATGAAATAAATAGAGGCGCTTTACTATTGGTCAGTGATACACCTATGATACCTGAGGGAATAAAGACCGAAGAGATGGATCAAGATGTGACTAGAAAATATGTTGACCTGCATATAGATATGGGAATAGAGGCAATGACAAAAATTGGTGTTGAAGGGGAAAAGATAAAACACTTCAAATATTGATCATCATCTCTCAAAATAACCCCACGTTTATAGGACTACCATGCTGACCTATATTTCAACAGAACTAATGTAATCAAAACATGATTTGAGGTTACCTCTGTGTACAATATATTTTTTCCGCAGACCCAGTTTGTGGTTATACATTGGGTCATAATAGTAATGAAGCAAATTACGAACCCAGTCTTCATGATTTTCTAAAGAATCTGATGCAAATGCTTCCTCTACTAATGTGTATATTTTTTTAAACAATACACCCCCTAACCTTCTCTGTATTTTTTCAAGTGCTGTTAAATAATGATTCCTCAGCATAACTGGTGTACTTATTTGATCTAAAGCTAAAGTGATATATTCATTCACAATATTATGTACTCGCTCTTCTATCTTAATATCCATTACAATTAAATCAGATGATTGCATTTTATCATACCAATTTTTTGGTAGACTTGCTTTGCCTATCCTTTTGCTCTCATCCTCAAGTAATACACTAGAACACTTATTATCCAAATAGTAAGAAACCAGTATATTCTCAAAATTTGCGCATGATGGCTGTTCACTTTTATTCCTCCCAAACGCAGAACCACGATGATTCGCAATAGCCTCAATATCAATAGCTTGCTGAAAATTATTTAACAGTGCTGTTTTTCCAGAACCGGTCAATCCACCCAGTATATACCATTTTTTTTTATAATTATCATTGTCAGAGTAGTGTTTTATTATTTTATTTCTTACTTTTTTATATCCGCCAGGTATTCTATCGATAATTAGTTTTTTTTCTAATAACCACTCTTGTGCTAATTTGGAACGAAGTCCACCTCTATAACAGAATATTGAACATCCTTGGTTTGAGTTAATATGATTTTCCCACTCAACTACCCTATTATTTTTAAGGCTACCTGAAACTAATTTCAAACCAAGTTTGATAGCGGCATCCTGACCATGATTTTTATATTCTTTACCTACCATTGCAAATTCCCCATTATCTAAAATGGGAATATTTACACTGTTAGGGATAGTTCCTTTGTCATATTCTTTCTCAGACCTGAGATCAATATGACTGTATTGAAATAAATTAAATAGATTCAATTTTATCAAGAAAGCGTTGTATTATGATATACTTGAACATATCTGAATCTACCCTCCATCACACAAACAAAAAAACCCCATGAAAATGAGGTTAATTGAATAGTGCATATAAATTTATAATAATAACTATTTAGTGATTTATCCTTTGACTATTAAAAGTATCTTGTTCAGAAGCACTCTGGCGAGGGTAAGGGTCATGTATCTTATATCTTGTAACCATTTCTCCACCGCCTTCATTGGGTCTATAATAGATAATTTTTTTAACATCTTCTATCTTAGAGTGCCTAGTACAATTTTTAGTAATTGAATCTTTACTTTCTAAAAAAAAGATTTCTTTATAATCCTCATCGCTATAATGGTGTAATCCTAGTTTTGTATCTATTATATGTCCACCATTAATGAATAGAGCAATACTAAATAATGTTTCTAATATCATATTGATCCTTAAGATTGGTTAAATATACCCATCATCCCACAAACAAAAAACCCCACGAATATGGGGCTCTAGTTCTTTTTTATTTTTTCGATAATTGCCTTAAATGTTGTCCCTTGGACCAATATATATTTTCTTAATCAAATTAATTGGTAAAACAAATAACACTTCGAACATAAAACTAAATTGGCAAGTATTCTTATCAATTATTTCAATAAGATTGAAAATAAAACCATCGCCATCCTTACTATTCTTAGGTTTGACTTCAAACTTAATTGGACCAATAGTCCTCACAAGGTTTCTAATTGTTTTATAATTACTGTTATCTTTTTTTGGCAAAAGATTTATATTGGTATCATTATCATTAACCAGTGTCATTAGCAAATTAACTTTTTCCTTAAAAATAACTTTTTCCCATTTGATGACACCTTTACTAAAACGAAAGGATGCATCTTTGGCCATTAAAGGATGAGGATGAGCCATCCTTATTGCTTCAATTAGGGAAAGAAAATGATTTTTACCACCTAATGATGTGGCATTTTTGATAAGTTGTTTTTTTAAAACCTGTTTTATATCATTATCGATTGAGTCATAATTAGTCATATTATATTCAAATATTAAATTATATTTTTATATCCAAATCTACCCATCATCCCACAAACAATAAACCCCTCAAATGTGGTGTTTCAGGGTTTTAGGGTCTCATATTTTATATGATCTATCACTATGAATCACCATTGGAAAGTATATTGATATTCTATTGATTTTACCAAAAATGCTTATTACTATAGCAATAGTTACTTACTAAGAGATAATTATAAATAAAAACTTTATTAACTTAATCCCTCGAGTTTTCCTTATTACTTTATTAGGGACATTCCTTCGGGCCCAAACATTAGACTCACAAGATATTGCCTATAATGAATTGAGAGATATAGTTCAGGCTGCATCTAGATCTCAGCAGCAGGTTTTTGTGGAGATTTTTACAGGTACACTATGAGGAAACTGCCCCGCTGTCTGGATGGCATTCGATAGTCTTTTAGTTTTATTTCCTAACACACTAAACATCATTGAATGGCACAGTCCATATTTTACACCAGATACAACTGGTAATATTTCTTATCCTGAACTTTTTGATGAACGAGCCACATTGTATGGGGCGACTTCCAGCCCACATATGCAATGGAATGGTATTCAATCTGAAATTGGTGGTTATAACCTTTGGTGGGAACAAGGATATCTATATTGGTATTCCTTGGTTGAAGATTACAGTGCTCAGGGAACACCCTACACAATAGAAATGACGGGTTCACAGGCTTTAGATGAAGGAGACTCAACGATTTACTATGAAATTGGAGTGTCTATGGATTCTAATATGAGTTCTAGTAATTTGGCACTTGAACTTTTTATCGTACAAGATAGCGTGTGGTCTTGGTGGAACGGAGCACAAGAATGGGGTTACGCCCGAAATGTAGGCCGAGGATTTCTTACTTGGTATACAAAAAATTATCTAAATATTGATTCCTCAGGTCAATCTGAGACATTTAGTGGATCTTTTGATATTCGTGATACCTGGACTCAAATTAATCAACACTACCTAAACACTGACCGCGTAAATCTCGTTGCTATCATTCAAAATCTTGATACATATGAAATATTTCAATCTAAAACCGCTAATATTGTACGAGACCTTGACCCAGACTACGACAATGATGGAGTCAACAACAATGATGATAATTGCCCTCGTATTGCAAACCCAAATCAGTTAGATGTCGACGGTGATGGGATAGGCTGGGTTTGTGACCCTTGTAATGATCTAGCATTTGTTTTAGGTAATGTCAATGGCGATGCTTCAGGAGAAGATTATATCCCCATTATTGATGTGGCGGATTTACTGACTTTCAGTGATCTTCTTAATAATACAGGTCTTCCGCCTAACGACTGTCAACAGATTGATTTGCTTGAAGATGGCACCATCAATGATTGGGACTTAATTGTTCTCATTGATCTAGTAATGGCCGGTGGAAACTAAAATATCATCCACGATATAATGAAAATCTTCCCATCATCTCACAAACAAAAAACCCCACGATTGTGGGGCTTGATGCTTAAAGATAATTTTATTTTAACAATATCATTTTCTTGGTCTGCCTGAAATCCTCTGAATAGATACTATAAAAATATACTCCTCCAGATACTGGCATACCTTTTTCATTCTTCCCATTCCAATCAATTGAATAGGTCCCTGCAGATTTATAATCATCAACTAACTCTATTACCTTCCTACCATTAACATCAAATATATAAATACTTACATGCTCTCCATTTGATATTGAATAAGAAATATTACTTGATGGGTTGAATGGGTTAGGATAATTATCATAGAGAATAAATTCCTTTGCAATTAAATCTTTGTTTTCATAGATAACATCTACATCTCCTCCACCTTCCCAATATATATCATCTAAAGCAAATTCACATGAAGCACCATTGACCTCAAGGATGACAAATTCATAACTCAACATTCGTAGATCAATGTAATCTCCTCGAATGTCATCTATTGGTATTGATGCTTGTCCCCAATCTCCATCTCGAGCTAAACCATACTTGGTTTGACCCGATGGAAATTCCACATAAGACTGATTACCCCAAGCATCAATTATACCTATTTGAAAAGCTATATTAGATGGTATCTTGATTCTAAATTTTAAATATCCATCACCAAAGTTGAATAAGTTGACAGGTTGAATGGACATGATACCAGCACCAAACCAACCTGATCCAGTGGATGTCCAGGTAATCCCATTTTCGCCCTCAAATGGAGGAATACTTCCTTCACTTAATGTGCCTTCCCAAACATAGATCTCTGCATTCTCACCTGCTATGAGACCATTATCAACTGGAGTTGTGTCTGTGAAAATTCCATAGACTCCACCCTCAAATTCAGGAGGACCTATTTGAACATTACCATGACCATTCCATTCCCTAACTTGAATGTAATCAACATACATATTTGTAGGTAAAGGAAGCGAAATAGGTAGGCCACTTCCAGAATCACCAAGATTATATGCATCTGTTAGTGTCCCTCCAATAGCCAAGTTTATATTAAAAAAGAAGGGTGCATTAAATTCATCAGATACACTATCTATTGGAAATATATCACTGTAAAAGTCATATTCTGTACCATCATCTATTATTGTAAATCGAATACTATCTGGATCCCAATACATCCGATATGTTAAAAATCTATCATTGAGGTTATCATAGTTATAATATGGTCTGCAATAATCATCATCCGGATCCCAAGCTATACTCGCAGCACCACTTGGATTACCTTCATTTACTGCCTCGTCGGCATAAAAGATGGCATTAGCTCCAACCATCTGATTAACTGTAGAATTATTGTTTCCATTACCACCATTATGTTCATCATGTAAATCTCTGAATACTTGAGTATGCCCCATTTCCATCATATCGACTTCGCCACATCTTGGCCAACTATAATTTGCTGTACCTAATAGCCATAGCGCTGGCCAGCCTCCAAGATCAATATCCGGCACTAGAATACGAGATTCAATCATTCCATATTGTACTGAGACCTTGGATTTTGAGGTTATTTTACCTGATGTGTAGTTTAATGGATTTCCCCACTGATCTACTATACCAGTACCAGATTCTTCTTTTCCAATAATGTGAAGACCATTATTCCCTGGTTCATTAGGTATTTCAGATATTTCAACATTACCTTCACTGTAATACTGCAATTCACCATTTCCCCAGCCCCATGAACCATTACCAGTCTCAATTAGCCAGTTATTGAGATTGTCAAAGTTCTCTTCCCATATAACTTCTCCAATTTGAGCAGTGGAAATTTCTGAAATGAAAATTAAAAAAATTAATACATAAGATTTCATTTATACTCCCTGAATGAATTTACCCATCATCCCACAAACAAAAAACCCCACGAATGTGGGGCTTGATGTTTATAACTATTTAATATTATTTACTGTGTGAATGTTTTAATTGGTAAATACTATCTTTATGTTCTATAATCATCATCTGAGTTTTAGTACGAATGTCTTCTGGTGTAGATTTTTTATAAAGCTCATATCCCTCTGTCCAAGCTTTCTCAAAAGATGTAATATCTTTAGCTTTGTAATAACCTACCACATTCCATTCATCGCCCCAATAATGGTTAAGTGAACCCCACTCATCTAGCTTTCCTTCATCTACTAATTTATCAAATACTGGATGCCAATATTTTTCAGCAAGGTCGTGATATTCTTTAACACTTGAGAATACAACTTTATTTTGTGAAACAACCATTATTTGAGAATATGACAAACTAAGTAGTACCCCTATACCTATCATAAAACGAATAATCATCATAAGTAACTCCTATTTAATTACTTTAATCTACACATCATTCCACAAACAGAAAAAACACGGATCTGGGACAAAATTTGTATCAATTGTATAATTCTTCTAGTTTTGTCTTTAAATCATCAAAATTATCGAAAATGTGCTCTGAACAAGAAAATATCCAAGAACTTATATCATCTATAGGTAAACTATTTACAAGGAATATTGGCTTTCTAAACCAATATGCCATTGTGACCTCTCCATGAGTTCCACCACCTTTATAAACTGACTCATCCCAGTTTACAATTAAATAATCGGAGTTATTTACTACAGCATCTAAATCAACTTTAATTATTTTCCTGATAATTTTTTTATATTCATTAGGATTAGTTTTTTTCATCAGTCTGAAATCACTAGCATTATGATGCTCAATAATACTTTTTGTTTTGATGACAGGGTTAAATACTTTATGATGAAGTTTATTTTCTAACCATTCAGTCATATCATTTCTCCAATTTGCTCCATCATTATAGGCATTTTCAATTGGTCCTGATAAATAAGCTATCATATTAATATCCTTTTCCAAATCTACTCATCAACTCACAAACAAAAAAAACCACAAATGTGGGTATTTGTACGGTGTATTTATAGTGAAAAGTGGACTAATTAACTATTTAAGAAGAATCATCTTTTTCGTCTGCCTAAATCCTCCTGCTTCAATGCTATATAGATAGACTCCTGCTGATACTGGTATATCATTTTCATTCTTCCCATTCCAATTGATTATATAGTTTCCAACATCCTTATATTCATTAACTAGTGACTTTAGTCTATTACCGATAAGGTCATATATAACGATATTTATATATTCATCTTTTGATATTGTGTATGGAATATTAGTTGATGAGTTAAAGGGGTTAGGATAATTATTATGTACTTTATAATCAATTATTGATTGTGATTTTTGTTCATCTACATAGAGAGTATTCCATGTCCTTTTATAAACCCAGGCATTATTTGTAGATATATGACCATTTGGATCGAAACCACCATAATACATTGCACTTTCATTTTCAAATGGTGATTCCACATAACATCTAACAGAGACTAGGGGATTATCATTAAAATCAATAGCACCATTAATTTCTTGGAGGATATATTGGCCATTATTGTCTCTTAAAACAATTATTCCACCACTATAAAAACCATTCCATGATGGATAAATATTATCTTGAATTAAAGATTCTATACCAATGATATTATAATCAATATTAGTCATGGGATCTGTGAATAAATAAAATTCATTGTATGCTCCCAATAAATAATCAACTGTTTCTCCGATCAGATAATCCTCCACCAGCAATGAAATTTTTGTTTCATAAACTCTGTCGAATTCCTGTGATTCAACTGGGTCAAGTCGAAATATTGTTCCCTTAGATTGACCATCAGGGCACCACATCAATAGCATTGATTCATCAGATCCTGATGGATTGGGAATTGTTGAAAGACCTCTTATGCCTCCAACAGCAGAATTTATATATGAGCTTAGATCATTGAAATTATGTACAACCTCATAACTTGGATCGTAGCCATCATTTCTTTTGAATATTTTATTTCCTGAAGAGAAATATAGATGATCATTAGCAATAGTAATTCCTAATGGACGAATCCCTAAGGGCCCAATCTCTGGAATTAATCCTATCTCAACTTTACCATCTACATTTGGATTATATTTTCCAGAAAAAATACCCTGTGTACCCACAGAAATAATCAAATTCTCAATGCCAGTTACCTGATCGGTATATATTTCAATATCACGCATTGAATAACTTTCAGCCGAAGAAAAATCACCTTCATAAACTAATGTTTGATCCCAGGAACCATCTACATCGTCTCGTATAAATATCTTAGCAGCAGCTGTGCCTAATATGTAATTCGGAGAATAGGCGCCAACTATAAGCAATGTATCAGGGACATCTAATGAAATACCACTATAATCTTTAGTAAAAATAACCTGCTTTAGAATTTCTGGTCGTAAATAATTATAGCCCAAATCAAAGTCAACCTTCCAATTATCACCCTCATTTTCCAAGCAAATTATTTGAGACCATCCAATACTTAGGTCACTACCTCCATACCAAACATTATTTTCGTCTTGCCAGTATCCGATAGAAGCAAACAGTTTATTTTTATGAGGAACAAGATGTAAAACCTCTGACCCCCCCATAAATAAGCCATTTACATCAAAACCTCCTGCACTAAAAGACTGTTCCCAATCCTGTGATGTTAATAATGAGAATGACATAACCACTAAAATAAAATTTAAAATAACTTTTCTCACTTTCAAATCTACCCCTCACCTCACAAACAACAAACCCCACGAATGTGAGGCTTGTTTGTTACCGCATCTTTTCATCTAATGATTGTAATAATGCATCTGGATTTTGAGTACCAACTAAAATCTCCTTTCCATTATATAGAGTAATTTGTAATCCAGTTGTACCACTGACAGTATATGCTTTGCCATACCTAAGCCCTTTCAATTTTACCCGAATACCCCATCCTCCATATTCAATGATTGGTCTATATTGTCTTATATGATATTCTTTTATTTTATTAAAAGGGATTATAAAATTTGTAAAAGGGGTGAAAATAATATTAATCTCATCTTCTTTTATGGTGGTCATTAGTTTCATTCTCCAAAATAATAAGATAAGACCAAAACTAAATGAAACTAAAATGACACTCAGCAATATCCCTATAACTCCAAGAAAAATAGGAGAAATAAGTGCAATTAAAACTATTATAAGAATTGTCCAAACCCAAATTTGTCTGAACTGTTGTATTTCATAATAATGGTATTTTTTTGGTGAATCTTCAACCACAATCTAATCTATCCATCATCCCAGAAACAAAAAAAACCACGAATGTGGGGCTTGAATACTTAATTATTACTATTATCTCTAGATGTTTCAAAAAAGATCGTAAAATCTTTATCAAATTCATTCTTCCAATCATCCCAGGTTGATCTGGCATAATTGCCCCTATATGACCCATATCCTATTCTATTAAAAGCATCTTCTCCTAGAATGCCATTTTTAAACTGTAAATAAATATTCTCTACTCTTCTGATACCTGTTACAATAACTAAATCAACACTTAACTGGTCAGCTCTGGTTAGATCAGCTCTGTTAATTTCATCTCTCAAAGCCAATGACATTAGATTAGCTAATCGCTCGTCTGATGCAATTGCCAGGTAATACTCACTAATCTGATCGGATACTGATTGATGAGTAGCACCTCTAACAGCTTGAGTATTTTGACTGATTTCAACTCCAACGAATATTAAAGAGCCTATTACACTCATAAGCCCAAATAATTCAATTATGCTCCTTCTATTCATCCTAAAATCTAATAATCATCACACAAACAAAAAAAACCACTGTTGTGGGGTTTGATGAAATTCTTGGATTTAGTCACATTCACCTTCAGTCCATTCTGTGACACCTGCATTTTCAGCATAGCAATCATTTGAATAAGTTTTTCCATCACAGCCACAAACTGGAGCATAGATTTCATAACAAGAATTATTGGATATTTTTGATTCATCTACACATTCATCATTATCTCCACATCCCAGTACAGATAACCCAAATAATAGTAATGTGAGGTGTCTAGTCATTTATATTTTTATCTCCAAATCATGATAAAAAAGCTGAATAGACTAACCATGCTGTTAACGATATCGCAATTCCTGACATAGTATAATCAATCCATTTTGGAAGCTTAATCTTTTTCCACATCATTACTTGCCAAGCAAGAAACATTATAACGAGAATTAATTCTGTAATGTTATAATCCATTTCCTTCTCCTTTGGTAGTACCAAATCTACCCATCGTCCCACAAACAAAAAACCCCACGAATGTGGGGCTAATTAATATCTAATCCTTCTTTGGCCAAAATGCTTCAATAAGATTTCCAAGCATATATCCATAAAGGACTGTTAACACCATTGCTGATAAACCACCCTCCCAATTATTCCCTAAACCTTCTGGAGTTGCTGCTAGCATTAATATCAAGCCAATTATGAATCCCATCCAGCCTCCTAAAATCAAATCTTTTTTTAACACAAATCCAAGCTTATGAAATTTGTATTTATCTTTTTTCATGTATGTTAAGCCACCAAATGCGATTACAACCAAAAAGGATGGTATACTGAGAAAGTGAGCAAAACTTCCTGAAGCACCTTCTATAAATAATGCATATGCAATAGCACAAATCACGAAAATATTTAATCCAAAAAAACCAATCAACTTATGTTGCATATTATATCTCTAATAATTAATCAAATCTAACGACTACCCAACAAAAAAAGCCAGTGACAGGTCCAGTGGATTCAGCCCATTTCAGCTCTTTTTTCCACAAAACAGGTCTATCTAGCATGAAGTATTTGGTCATTTTTTATACTTTGCAAAATAATAGATAATGGCATATAACCCTGCAATAATAATTAAACCATATTGCGGTAATAGGCTATCTGATTTATTTATATAATTATCATAAATAATAAATGCTATAATTAATAAACCAAATCCTATTCTGAATTTTTCAATATTTTTCATTGAGCTCTAATAGTTAGAATCAAATCTAC
>Ga0208766_1000316_pt1 | contig 26810 bp, 29 predicted proteins | sample ETN01SmetaG_3_FD_185792 | JGI IMG/M metagenome (GOLD analysis project Ga0208766, IMG submission 185792) | Marine microbial and viral communities from oxygen minimum zone, Eastern Pacific Ocean - ETNP2014F12-01SV263 (SPAdes) (version 2) | ecosystem: Environmental > Aquatic > Marine > Oceanic ... | reverse complement strand
TTCTAATTTTATTTATCGAATTTCCTCTTTGGATCATGCTTTTTGCTTTACTTTCTGAGTAAAATTTATCATTAATAAATTTATTTTTTTCTAAATTAGACAAAACAATATCAATTAACTTATTTACATCTTTTTTTTTTACATCCGTCGCAGAAACTTTCATATATTTTTTCAATAAATAAGTTTTTAACTGTTGTTTTGAAGGATTATATTTATCAAGATATGAATAGGCAAAGTTCTTAATTTCATCAATAGTTGTCTCCAGATCTTTCTTATTTTTAATAGGATTCATAGTCTTTATATACTATATTACAAATTTAAAATTTTATGCTAACCCAATTTCAAGATTATTTAACATTTCAAAATATATATGTATGGAGCAATTTTGCTGTAATGCCATTATGGCTTATGTTGATATTTATTCCAAATTCAAGAATTACACAAATCTTGATCAACTCTGTAATTATACCACTCGTATTATCTGTGACTTACGTTTATGTGGTTTATCAAGGCTTCCTATTAGAAGAAACGTTCATTGATATTTTCAAATTATATATAAGTTTGGATAGCCTTTATACTATATTTGCAACAGAAAATTTTTTACTTATATTTTGGCTGCATTTTATTGCTTTAAACCTTTTCCTTGGCTCTTGGGTTTCTAGAGACGCTTTTAAGTATAACATGAAAAAAAAACTTACTTTTGTTCCTTTGATTCTAATCTACTTCTCTGGTCCTTTGGGATTAGTAATATATTGGATGTTCAGAATTTTTTATTCAAAAAAATTAGGATTTCATGATTAATTATGAAAGAACAAAATAAACCACATAAAAAATACTTTTTAAAAAAAATATTTATAAAAATTTGTAGAATTCTTGGATACGAAATAATTGATCAAGGAAATTTCTTTGTGCCAACGCAGAAAAAAAATCTTAATGAAAATTTAAGTATTCAAGGTGAAAAATCAATCAATCTACCACTAGGTGAAATCAAAATTTCAAGAAAAGTTAGTGCTTTAACAGTAATTTTTAGATCTTGTACCAATGTAAACATGTTAACACAAAGTAAAAAAAGATTATTTGATAAAGAAAAATCTGAGTATACTTTTAGATCGCTACATTCAATAATTCTATCATTAAAAGAAGCTAAGTTAAAATTTCCCAAAATACAATTTGATATCTTAGTAATCGACTATGATTCAAAAAAGAAGCATATTGACGAGATGAATCAACAGCTGGCAAAATCTAATATCAAGCATTCTATTACTTCTTTAAATTTAAATGAGTTTACAAACAATATCGAAAAGTTTAATGCCAAAAATGAAAATGTAACAAAAAACCAAATGTCAAACATGGCCAATATTCATAAATCTTTCTTGATAGCAAAAAGTCATTGCAAAGATTTAATCTATTTTGCTGAAGATGATTACCTTCATAAACTAGACACTTTTAGTGAAATGATTCTTTCCTATGAAAGAATATCATCACAAATAAATAGAGAATTAATTCTCTGTCCAGCTGATTATCCGTATTTATATACAAAAATTGACCCTACTAACATTTTTTTAGGAGCAAATGTACATTGGAGAAAAATTGAAGAGACTTTATGTACATTCTTAACAAGTAAAATCTTACTCGAGCAATATTGGGACAAACTAATATCTATGTGCCAATTTGAGCATTATCCTTTCGAACAACCTCTCCATGATATTTATAAATTAGAATATTGCTTATCTCCAATTCCATCTTTAGCTATACACTGCACTAACGTTAATTCGATCTTTGGTCTTTCTCCTAATTTGGACTGGAATAAAATGTGGGAAGATAATAAAAATTACTAATGAACCTTTCTGCAAAACAGCCTTTATTTAAATAAAAAATAAAGGCTGTTTTATAAGGTTTATTTATTAAACATTTCTTTAAGTGCTTTTGCCGGTAAAAACTTAACTTTTTGTGAAGCAGCAATTTGGATTTGCTCTCCAGTTCTTGGATTTCGACCCACTCTAGCCTTTCTTTTAGCCACTTTGTAAGTCCCAAAACCAGCTATTTTAACCTGCTCATCATTTTTCAAACAGCTTAAAATAATCTCAGTAATTCCATCAAATTGACGCTCCGCATCAGCTTTGCTGAGATTCATTGAAGATGATATCTTTGCAACTAGTTGTTTTTTGTTCATTTTAGCCCCTTTTTTATACTTTTCACTCTTCCCATAAATACCAGTAAAATCAACATTTTTTTTAGTATAGGACTAAGATATCAACACAATATATGGGCATTTAGCTAGAAAGTGGCGTTTTTGTTGACTTTTTTAAAGATCTTATTGCTCACTTTAAAATAGACCTAAATCCCTCAAATCATTAAAAGTCACAAAAAACATCAAAGAAAACAGTAAAAACAAACCGATTCGAAAAAAACCTTCTTGGATTTTTTGGCTTAGTGGCTTACCTAAAATTTTTTCAAAGAAATAAAACATTAGATGCCCACCATCAAGCATGGGGATTGGGAACAAGTTTATTAAGCCCAAGCTTATTGAAATGTAAGCTAATATACTAAAGAAGGGGATTATTCCGTACTCAGATACCTGGCCGGTTATCTTTGCTATTTTTATTGGTCCTCCCAACTGGGAAGTGTCAGCTGAACCTGTAATCATTTTGCCCAAGAAATTTAAAGAGGTAATAGTAACAAACCAAACTTCCTTAATTGAATGATAAATGGCACCACTAGGACCTAGTGGTTTTTTTTCAAACACGTTGTTATGAGGGGCTGACAACCTTATTCCTATCATTCTTTTTTTTACAGAATTTCCAAATGCATCCTTGGAATCTACTAAGTTTGGTTTTATTAGAAAGGACAATTCTTGATCATTTCTCAGTACTAAAAATTCTATTTCATCTTCGGTTGAAACATTAATAAATGTTGAGACTTCCAAAATACTTGTTACTTCTTTACTATCTATGGCAATAATTCTATCATTCTTTTTTAAGCCAGAGGTAAAAGCAGGACTATCTACTTGAACTTCATCTATAACTGCAGGAGTAACATCTTTACCTGATATCATATTAATAATTGCAAAAATAACTATAGCCAAAACAAAATTAGCTAAAGGGCCAGCCGCTACGATTATTGATCGCTGATATAAAGGCTTAAGTATAAATAATTTTTTTCTATCTACTTCGCTATATTTGTTAATTACATCTTGTTGTTCGGACTCACTAAAAACGTTTCGATCTCCAAAAAATTTTACATAACCTCCTAAAGGAATCCAGCAAATTTTCCAGCGTGTTCCGGATTTATCATTCCATCCAAAAATCTCTTTTCCAAATCCTATAGAAAAATCAGTAATGCCAACTCCATATTTTTTTGCAAAATAATAATGCCCATATTCGTGGATAAAAACTACAATGACAATCAAAATGATAAATGGTATTATATAATTCATTAGCCCCAAGGTCCTTTAACAACTTTATTTTTTCTTTTTGTTTTTTTGTTAAAAAACAATATCAAAATCATCCCAGAAACAAAACCGCCAATATGAGCTGCGTAGGCTACTCCTCCTCCGCTAGAAATAAATTGTAAGATAAACCAAAATCCTAAAACATATAAAGCTTTTATCTTCAAAAGCTGACTAAAAAAACCAAATGGTATCAAAACAAGCACTTTAGCTTTTGGATGATTTATTAAATAAGCTCCCAGTACTCCACCTATGGCTCCGCTTGCTCCTATCATTGGTATTTGAGAATGTGTATCCATTAAAACTTGTGTCATAGCCGCTCCTATCCCGCATAAAAGATAAAAAATAATAAATTTTGTTATTCCAAGATTGTCTTCAATATTGTCTGCAAAAATCCACATATAAAGCATGTTTCCTATTAGATGCATAAAACCACCATGCATGAACATAGAGCTAAAAATTGTTATAAATGCAGGAATAGCATAAAGGTCCATTGGAAGTTGATTATGACCCATCAAAACGGAAGGAATTAACCCGTAAGAATAAAAAAGTTCTCCAGTTTTATATGATTCAGAACTTATTTGAATTAAAAATATTACAGTACATAAACCTATTATAAAATAAGTTATAATTGGTCGACGCGATGTTGGATTGTCATCTTTTAATGGAATCATAGCCTATTATAACAATTGCCGGTCCAACTGTTGCAAATAAAAAAGACCAGAATAGCAATGAATTTGCTATAATTTGAGGAAATAAGTCAAAAGAAAATAAAACCCCTACCAAAATACTTTTGGAAAAATCGGGACTTGGAAAAAGCAGTAAACCAAAAAATAAGCCAAATAATATTGATATTATTGCATCCTTTTCTCTGAATTTCTTCTGATAAAAACTATAAAAAACTGTAAATACTGCCGCACAACATAAAAGATCGGCTAGTAGAAATAGGTACAAAATACTGAATCCTTTTGAGGCAACAATGAGTGAAATAGTAGAAATAATAATAATAATAATCTTTGATAATTTTAAAAAATCCTTTTTCTTAGTGCCTTTATAAAAATTTCTTCCATCTACGACAACTAGACTTGATACAGCATTAACCAAGGTATCAATAGTACTGATCGTTAATGAAACAGCTAAAATGATAATTCCTACTGATAAAAATTTAGTTTTCTCTTTTAATAAGATGGAAAAAAATGCCAAATCTGGATTTATTTTACCATCTAACGAAATAGCAATTATTCCACTCATTCCCATAAAAAATACTATTGGGATAATAATTATAAAAGATATCCAAAGACTTCGTGTTAGTACTTCATTATTCTTTGCCGCAAAAATCCTTTGCCAATTTCCTTGATGAAAAAGATTTGTTGCAGCGACAGCTATAAAAAAAGTTAAGCCAGCAGTGTAATTTGGAATATATTTACTGCTTAGTAAATGTTGTGAATTGTTCTGAACAACATCAAAAGAAATGCTCCCTGAATTAAAATAAAATAAATAATAGGCACAAATAAATAATAAAATGAGAACAATAAAAAATTGAAGTTTATCAGTTAAAATTGATGCTCTCAAACCTCCGTATAAAGTATAAACAAGTGTCGTTAAAATAATTAAAGTTGCTGTTAACCACAATGAAGTGCCTGAAATATAGTTTACCAGCATTGAAACTGCGGTTACTTCTGCACATAAAAAAATAAACATATAAAAAACAGTTAATACTAAAATCAATTTGAATAGTTTTTTACCAAACTTATAATGAATAAATTCTGTAAGAGTAGAACCTCCAGGAAAAACTTTTCTTATTTTTGTTCCTAAAAAAATAAACGCTAGCATTGGAAAAGCAGTTCCAAGCGAATATCCAATGACAGATCCAATTCCTCCCCACGTAGCTGCGGAAGCTGGCCCAAATAATATCCAGGCTCCTAAAGCAGATGCTACTAAACTAGTTGTTAAAGATAACGTTCCTACGTTTCTGCCTGCTACAAGATAATTTGATAAGTTCAGATGCTTTCTTGAATATAAAATTCCAATCAGTGCAAATATTAAACTAATAAAAAGAATTAATAGTAATGCTACATTCTGACTTAAAAAATTTATTTGTTCCTGCATAATATTCCCTTACTGAATTACCAGTCAGGTTCGTAGGGTTTAATCTCAGTCTGTGTGACACCCCAATAATGAAATTTATAATAATATTATATTTAAAAGCAAACCAAATGATCTATATAAATTGGTCTTTTAATACCAAACTTATCACTAATTTTGTGTTGGTGTTCGTGGTGAGAATGAACAAATACTGGAATCAGTTGATTGTTCATTGTTTTAAGAGTGTATATAAAATTTGTTCCTCTAAACTTTCTATCAACAACTTCTAGTTTTAAATTACTTTTGTCATCATGCTCTAAATCTTCTGGCTGTATTAAAAGTTTTACTTGAGCTCCAATAGTTTGTTTTTTTACAAAATTACCTTTTATTGTGCCTAGTTCAGAATTCTCCAAACTGTCTTTACCCGTAACTTTCGCTTGTACTAAAATTCCTCTATTTAAAAAATTAACTACCTCGATAGAATTAGGATAATGATAAATATTGTAAGGTGTATCAAACTGCTTCAATGATCGATCTAAAATAATTCCACATTTATTTCCTAAATAAAAAGCTTCGTAGGAATCGTGAGTAACTATTATTGTTGAAATATTAACTTCATTTAAAATTTTCTTAATTTTCAACTGTAATTCATCTTTTAAGCTCTGGTCTATATTCGAAAAAGGTTCATCCAAAAGTAGTAAATCTGGTTTGGATATCAAAGAACGAGCTAAAGAAACTCTTTGAGCTTCTCCAGCGCTAATTTCGTGAGGATATTTTTGTTGAATTTCTTCTAAATGTAATAAATTAACAAGATCATAAACAGAAAAATTAATTTTTTTATCTCTATTTCTTTCAGCTCCAAATTTAATGTTATCAATAACATTGTAATGTGGAAACAAACAGTTTTCTTGAAAAGAAAGGGCAACATTTCTTTTTTCTGGTTCCATGTGAAAATTTGATGATGAAATAGTTTTTCCCTTTAAAATTATTTTTCCACTTTCAATTTTTTCTAATCCAGCAATTGTTCTTAGTATTGTAGTTTTTCCAATGCCAGAAGGACCTAATAAACAAATTATTTCACCTTCTTTTTCTAAATTAAGACAAACATTATTAACTTTATTTTTTTTGCTTGCAGCAAAAGTGACATTTTGAATTTCTAAAAAATTCTGAATCATAAAATCTATTATTTATCGGATAATATATATTTAGAAACAAATAAAATAAATACACTAGCAAGCATTATCAAGAATAGAGATGGTGCGGCAGCTGCTTCTAAAAGGTCTTGTGAAGCATAAATATAAGCTGTTGTAGCAAATGTTTCAAAATTAAAAGGTCTAAGTATTAAAGTTATTGGTAATTCTTTTATTATCTCGATGGCAATTAAAATACTTATTAAAAATATACTGTTCTTGAGATATGGAATATGAACTTTTGTAAATGTCTTAAATTTTGAATATCCTAGAAGATAAGCGCTTTCATCCATTGATTTGTTAATTTTTAAGTATCCCGATTTAATACCATTTGAAGATAATGCAAAAAATCTGACAAAATAAACTATTACTAAACCAAATATAGATCCAATAAACACTGTCTTAAAATTGATAAATAACAAACTATCTAAATAAGAAACTAAAGAAATAAAAGCTACAGCAAGTATTACTCCTGGGATAGCATATCCAGATACTGAAAAAATTGTTAATACTTCAAGGAATTTACTCTTCGTTACTCTGTTTCCATAATTTGCAATAAAAGCAAAAGTAATCATTAATGAACAAGATAAAAATACTAATAAAAGAGTGTTAAATCCTAAGATCCAAAAATTTAAATCATGTAGATATTTAGGAAATTTAAAAGTCCAATAGACCATCTGTAAAACAGGAAAAAGAAAACTACAAAAGAATAATAAACTACAAAAAGCAATTACATAAAAAGATTTAATGCCTGAAAGCTTAATTTTTGGTCTATTCACAAAATTTCCTTTCGCTGGAGAGTGATATTTAGCTCTTTTTCTTGAGAAATTTTCAACAAAAAACAAAAATAAGATAAAGATTAAAAGTATAAATGATAGTCGATTTGCTGAAGCTAAATCATCAAATCCAATCCAAGCATTATAGATAGCTGTAGTTAATGTTGATATACTAAAAAAGGAAACAGTTCCAAAATCCGATAATGTTTCCATAGCTACTAAAGATAAGCCAACAACTATTGCGGGCCTAGCTGAAGGAAGGATAATTTTTAAGAACGTTTTTTTTGGCGATAAACCTAGATTCCTTCCCGCGTCTATTAAGTTTTGCGATTGATAATAAAATGAAGCTCTTGTTAAAACATATACATAACCAAACAAAGAAAAAGAGATAGATAATATTGAGCCGAATAAACCATCTACTTTTGGTATAAAAGGATTATATTCGTAAGCTCCAAATAAATAAGTAAGAATAGAAAAAAAAGTACCATAATTTTCAAAAAAGGCTGTAAGTGAGTATGCATATATATAGGCAGGAACAGCAAAAGATAATATTAAAGCCCATTTAAAAAAATTTACGCCAGGAAAATCATAAAATGAAACGCAATAGGCAGCCCCTACTCCAAATATGAATGATAAAAATAAAACACCAACTAACAGAAAAATAGAATTCGAAATATATTTTATTAAAAATGTATTTTTTAAAATAGAAAAATAACCTGAAGTTGTTTCAAAAAAACCAAAAAAAACTGTAATTATAGGTAATGCAACTAGTAATGAAATAAGAAGTGAGCCTATATACCAAAAATTTAATTTATTATGCAATATTTCTCCCGCTACTAAAAATTGACCTGACGATTTCTTTTATTTCATTTATTTTAATTTCATTCAAGAATCGTCCATTAATTTTTCTTTCAATTTTTAAAGCTTCTCCTAAACACGACGCACATCCAGTAGAAATTTTATTTAACCTAAATGAGGGTGTGTTTAAATTTAATTTTCTTTTGTTTGTGCGCTTCATGTTTATTACGTATAGTATTTTACTCCCAACCTGCTTCTGTCATTATTTTTAAAGCAGCCGCCTGATTCTTTCCATATTTTGATACTTTGGTCTTTAAATCTTGTTTAAAATTAAGACCAAACTGAGCTATTAACTTGTTTGGCTTAACACCATCGATCATCGGATATTCGAAAGTATTGTTAACAATATGTTCTTGAGCTTCTTTAGTTAATAAGAACTCTAGGAATTTAATTGCATTAGCTTTGTTAGGTGCATGTTTTAATATTCCTCCTCCGCTAATGTTCATGTGCGTTCCTCTTCCATCCTGATTAGGAAAGAAAGGTTTAACTTTTTTTGCTGCTGCTTGTTGTTCGGCGCCTTTTTTTCCAGATAACATCAAAGCGATATAATATGTATTGGCAACCGCATAATCTGCTTCACCTGCAGCTACTGCCAAAATTTGTGCTCTATCATTACCTTTTGGTTTTCTCGCCATGTTATTAACAAGTCCTTTTGCCCATTCTGCAGTTTTCTTTTTGCCATTATTTTCAATTAATGAAGCAACAAGAGACTGATTGTAAACATTATTAGATTTTCTGATAACAACTTTGCCTTTATATTTAGGATCAGATAAATCTTCGTAGCTCAAATTATTCGGAGGATTTGTGTGTGATGGATTATAATAAATCACACGCGCTCTCTTAGCTATTCCAAACCAATAATGAGATCTAAAATTAGAAGGTATTGCAGCCTTTAAAGTTTTTGAACTTGCTTTTTGAAACATACCTTTAGATTGAAAAGCACCCAATCGTCCAGCGTCCGCTGTGATATATAAGTCTGCCACACAATCTTTCCCTTCTTCGATTATTCTTTTTTGAAGAGCTTTATCTTTGCCAGAGACAACATTGACCTTGATTCCAGTTTTTTGAGTAAATTTTTTGTACAGCTGAACATCTGAATCATAATGTCTAGCACTGAAAATATTCACTTCATTAGCATTTGAAATTCCAACTAAAGTGAAAAAAATTGATATTAATAAAATTATCTTTTTCATAGTTTTCTCCCATTAAAATTAAAAAAATAAATCATATAATGACATTGATAATCAATTTCAATGAGAATGATTATCAGTATCATTATGTCGCGGGTATTTCAATCAAAAAGTGTATAGGAGATTAGATTTCTTATGTATATGCTTGGTTGTAGAGAAATTTTATATATGGCAGAAGATAAAACATCGATACTCCTATCAGACGTTTCTATTGAGGGTGACTTGATAGAAAAAGATAAGATTATTATAGATGCTAAGATTAGCGGTGATATTAAAGCTCAAGAAATAGAAACTCATCAAAAATCAAATATACAAGGAAATATCAACGCAGATGTTGCTGCTCTAGGAGGCCAAATGACAGGCAATATAAGTTCTAATCATATTAAAATTAAAAAGACTGGAAATATAGAAGGTGTGTTAAACCAAAAAACTTTGTCAATTGAAGAGGGCGCAGTTTTAAAAATTAAAACAGAAACACGCAAGTAATTTCTAAAATTCCCATTTGCTTACCTTGCTATATAAAAAATTTCTAAAAGCTACAACTCTTGCTACATTTTTTAATGATTGAGGATAAACAAAATGCGCTTCTGTTATAGGTCCTTCGATTTCAGGTAAAACTCTAACTATGTTTGGTACATTTGATGTAATATAATCAGGAAGAGCAGCAAGACCTACTCCACTTTGTACCGCAAGAAATAATCCATAAACACTATTCACTTTCATTATTGGTTTTCTTTTTTTTCCATCCTTTATTCCAAGTTTTAATGCCCAGTCAGGATTAAAAACTGGTGAAGGAGCTCCTCTTCCATAAGATATAAATTTATGTTTATTTAATTCTGATAGATTTTTTGGATATCCGTTTTTTTCTATATATTTTACCGATCCATAAATATGATAGTGAATATTTGTTAATTTTTTTTGTATATAATTAAGTTGTTTAGGTCGTCTGCTCCAAATTCCAATATCAGCTTGCCTAGTGCTTAGATCTAATTCTTTATCATCAAAAATTAATTCTACTTCAATTTCAGGATTCAATTTCATAAATTCCTGTATTCTAGGAGTAAGCCATGTTGTGCCAAAACTAACGAAAGTATTTACGGTTAATTTTCCGCTTGGCTTATCTTTTTTTTCCATCAATGTAGACTCTACATCTTTAAGTTTTGAAATAACCTCGTGTGCTGTTTTAAACAAATATTCTCCATTTTCAGTTAAAGATAATCCTCTTGCATGTCTCTCGAACAGCTGCGTTTTTAATTCTTGTTCTAAAGATTGAATTTGGCGACTTATAGCTGATTGACTTAAATTGAGTATATATGTTGCTTTTGTAAAATTGCCTGCTTCAGCAACAGCATGAAATATTTTAAGTTTATCCCAATCCATATTATTTATTTAAATCAACTAAAATTCTTCCAGAGACTTCTCCTTTTAGAATTTTTGGAAAAATATTTAATAATTCTTCCAAGTTAACTATTTTTGTATACTTTTCTAAAAAAGCAAAATCAATAAGGTCAGAAACTTGAGACCAGATAAACTCTCTTCTTTTTTTGCTGATCATTACTGAATCTATTCCCCAAAGCTTTACGCCCCTAATGATAAAAGGCATCACAGTTGTGTGAAGCTTATAATCAGCCGCTAAACCGCATGCAGCAACGATCCCATTAGGTCTTGTATGTGAAATGGCTTTGGCTAGAATTTTTCCTCCAACAGTATCTACTACTCCGTCCCATAAAGCTTTATCTAAAGGTCTGCTTTCAGTTTCCAAATCTTTTCTATCAATTACTTCCGATGCTCCTAATTTTTTTAAGAAATCTTCTTTATCTTTTTTTCCTGTAACTGCAGTAACTTTATATCCCATTTTGGATAAAACCATAACTGACATACATCCAACTCCTCCTGTAGAACCAGTTACTAAAACATCATTAACTTTTTCGCCTAAAAGCAATTCTTCTCTTGCTTTTATTGCAAAAGCACAAAGCAAAGATGTAAATCCTGCAGTTCCAAGCATCATTGCATTTATGTTTGAAATCGTTTTCGGTTTTTTTACAAGTAATTCACTTTTTACCTTTACTAATTGTGAATATCCTCCAGGGTATATTTCTCCAACCCTACAACCGGTTAAAATGACTTCATCACCTAATTTAAAATTAGGCGATTCACTTTCTATAACTTTTCCTGAAAAATCTATACCAGGTATATGTGGGTATTCTTTAACAAGCTTTCCCCCATTTTTTAAAATTAAAGCATCTTTGTAATTTAAACCTGAATAATCTACTTTCACCAATACATCTCCACTTTTAAAGAAGCTTTTATCTAAGGTTTTTATTTCTCTAGAAAATTTTTCACCAGATTGATTTAATACAATTGCTTTAAACTTATCGTTCATTTTATTAATTTTGGAATAATTATTAATAAATACTAATCTTTATTAATATATCTCAAGTAACGATTTTGAAAACTTAAATCGTCTTTAAACGCCCCAAGAAAATAATTTGTCACTGTTGTAGTATTTTCTTTCTTAACACCTCTGTTTGTCATGCATTGATGTGCTGCATCTATAGTTACTGCAACACCTCGAGGTTGTAATACATCCATGATTGTCTTTGCGATTTGCATAGTCAAACGTTCTTGTGTTTGTAATCTTTTTGAAAAAACTTCGACTACTCTAGCAAGCTTACTCAGGCCAACAACTTTACTTGCAGGAATATAAGCAACATGAGCAACACCTACTATTGGAGCCATATGATGTTCGCAATGACTTTGTATACTAATATTTTTTTCTATGACCATGTCGTCATACCCTTCTACTTCAGTGAAAGTTTTAGATAAAAATTTATTTGGGTCTTGGGTATATCCTTTAAAATATTCTTTAAATGCTTTTATTACTCTTTTTGGAGTCGAGACTAAACCTTCGCGTTCAGAATCTTCTCCAATCCAACGAATGATTGTTCTTATAGATTCCTCTGCCATTTCGTCGGAAACTTCATTCTTTTTTTTTTGTATCTGATCTGTGTCTTTTACTAATTTCATGTTATTAAGTTTATAAATATTAAAATATTTATATAATATAAATAAAAATGTTTAAAAAAAGAAATAATATAAAAGAAATCGAGGAAGGCAAGCATTTACAGCCAAAATTCGATGAAAATGGGCTTATTCCAGTAATTACAAAGGATCACAAAAGTGGTGATATATTGATGCATGGATATATGAATGATGAATCTCTCAAAAAAACTATTGAGACTAAAGAGGCTCATTATTGGAGCCGTTCCAGAAAAAAAATATGGCACAAAGGTCAAATAAGTGGATTTTTCCAATTAGTCAAAGAAATCACAATTGATGATGATCAAGACTCAATATGCTTATCTGTAGATATTGGCAATGGGGCTAGTTGCCATGTTGGTTACCGTTCATGTTTTTATCGCTCAATACCACTAGGGAAAAACCAAAATTTAAATGATTTACAAATGCAATTTAAAGAAAAAGAAAAAATTTTTGATCCAAAAAAAGTTTATAAAGATGAACCTAATCCCACAAAGTTGTAATGGATGAAAAAAATTTTCAAAAAAATGTTTTAGGTGAAGAACTTGAAAACTGTTCTATTAATCCGTTAACAGGATGGTTTAGAGATGGATGCTGCAACACAAATGAAGATGATCATGGGTTTCATACTGTTTGTGCGAAGGTTAGCTCGAAATTTCTAAAGTGGGCTAAAATAGCAGGAAATGATTTAATCACTCCCTATCCAGAATTTAATTTTCCTGGCCTTAAAGATGGAGATAATTGGTGTGTCTGCGCTACTACTTTTGCGCAATCTATAGACGCAGGAACTGCTTGTAAAGTATACTTAAAAAAAACAAATCTCAAAACTCTTGAAATAATACCTTTAGAGAAACTTAAAAAATACGCCATTGATTTATCATAATCAAAAACTATCGAAGTTCTTCAGCTATTTTTCCTTTACAAAAAATATTATTGCCTCTAACAGGATCTACGATTTCTACTCTTGCGAAAGTATTGTTTAAAATAAATTCTTTTTGCTTTTCTGTTATGGATAAATTATTTAGAAAGTTAGAAATAAACATTTCTTCCATGACTGCATTTGTTAAAAAAGAATTACGCTTTCTACTAAGTAGGTTATAGCCTTGTTTTCCATACATAAGTATGTTTCTTAGTATATTGCAGTCTATAAATTTTGGAATATATTTTTTTTTTGAATATCTTGCTTTATCCATTACTCCTCTAATAGAAATTATAATTTTTGAATCTTTTTCATTAAAATCAACTTGTGATCCTATGTGTTGAAATTGAACTCTAACAGGTACCATTTGCGGCCCTAGCAATCCATGTCTTTGGATTAATCTTCCTTCGATCTTTAATAAAATAAAATCTAAATAGGAAACGCTCTGATCTTCTTTTAATTTCTTAAATTCTGAATCAGAATAAGCTGCTTGAAAAAAAAATAATATTGATATCGTTAAAATTATTTTTTTCACAAACTACATGTTCCCATAACGCGGCCCACCACCACCTTCTGGGACAACCCAAGTTATATTTTGTGATGGTTCCTTAATATCGCAAGTTTTACAATGAATACAATTTTGTGAATTAATAACAAATTTTCCTTCTTGAATTTCATAAACGCCCACTGGACAATATCTTTGAGCCGGCTCGTCATATTTTTTTAATGTGTAATTTATAGGTAAATTAGAATCTTTTAATTTTAGATGCACTGGTTGATTTTCTGTGTGATTTGTTCCCGTTAAATAAACTGAACTAGTTTTATCAAAAGTAATTTTACCATCTGGTTTTAAATACTCCATCTTAGGCATTTGACTCGCTGGTTTTAATGTCTCATGATCCGCATGCTTGTGTCTTAAAGTAAATGGCAATTTTCCTCTAAACAATATTTGATCTAAACCTGTATATATAATTCCTAAAATTAAACCCCAGCTAAAACTTGGTTTTACATTTCTGGCTGCATGGAGTTCTTTATATGCCCAGCTTTTTTTGAATTTTTCTTCATAAATTGATAAATCCTTTTTATCTTTTATATTTTCAATTATTGTTTCTGCAGCAACAATTCCACTTTTCATAGCTGTGTGGGAACCTTTAATTTTTGGCATGTTTAAAGTTCCAGCATCACAACCGATCAATAATGCTCCAGGCATATACATTCTTGGTAAACTTTGAATGCCTCCTTCAATCAAGGCTCTAGCTCCAAATGCAATTCTTTTTCCTCCTTCTAGTATTTTTTTAATATCTTTATGTGTTTTAAATCTCTGAAATTCATCAAATGGTGAAAGATAAGGATTTTTATAATCTAAACCAATAACATACCCTATATAAATTTGTTTATTTTCGGCATGATAAAGGAAACTACCTCCATAAGTTTTATTATCAAGTGGCCAGCCGGCTGTGTGCATTACTAAACCTTCTTGATGCTGTTGTTCGCTAACTTGCCATATTTCTTTAAAACCAATTCCGTACTGCTGTGGATTTTTTCCTTTATCAAGCTCATACTTTTTAATGAGCTGCTTTCCTAGATGCCCTCTACAACCCTCCGCAAAAACTGTAACTTTTGCATGTAATTCCATGCCTTCTTGATAGCCTTCTTTTTTATTTCCTTCTTTATCTAAGCCCAAGTCTAGAGTAGCTACTCCTTTGATTGAGCCATCTTCTTTATAAAGTACTTCGCTAGCTGGAAATCCTGGAAATATTTCTACACCTAATTTTTCAGCCTGTTCAGCTAACCAACGACAAAGATTTGCTAGGCTAATGATATAATTATTATGATTTTTCTGAACTGAAGGCAAAAGCCAAGTTGGCCAACTTAAAGATTTATTTTTACCTAAAAATAAGAATTTCTCTTTAGAAACTTTTGTTTTAACAGGAGCTCTTTCTTCTTTCCATTTTGGCAAAAGTTCATCGAGTGCTTTTGTTTCAAAAACATTTCCACTTAAAATATGAGCTCCAACTTCAGAAGCTTTTTCTAATACACAAATATTTAAATTAGAATCAAGTTGTTTGAGTTTAATTGCTGTAGACAATCCAGCTGGACCAGCTCCAACAATAACCACATCATATTGCATTTTTTCTCTTGGCATATGGCGACTATATCAAACTTTTTATTTTTGGATAGTATTGAGTTTGTTTAGTTCTTCTAAGAACTGCGGCAAAGCTTCAAATAAATCTGCTTCTAAACCATAGTCAGCAATACTAAAAATTGGAGCTTCTCCATCTTTATTTATTGCAACTATGATTTTACTTTCTTTCATTCCTGCCAAATGTTGAATGGCTCCAGAAATTCCTACAGCAATATATAAATCGGGAACTACAACTTTGCCTGTTTGTCCCACCTGATGATCGTTGCTTATATAACCAGCATCTACTGCTGCACGTGACGCTCCCACTGCTGCATTTAATTTATCTGCTATAGCATTTATTAATTTAAAATTTTCACCACTTTGCATCCCTCTTCCTCCAGAAATAACAATTCTCGCTGTTCCAAGCTCTGGTCTCTCAGATTTGGTTTCCTCTCTTTTAATAAATTTAGAAATATTAGGAGCTTCTGCTGCATCAACTTTTTCAATTACTGCAGATCCTCCTGAAGTTGGAGCGGGATCAAATGATGTGGGTCTTATCGTAATGCATTTCTTTTTATCATTACTTTTAACTGTTGCAAATGCATTTCCCGCATAGATAGGTCGAACAAAACTATCTACACCATTAATTTTAATTATATCACTTATTTGAGATACATCTAATAAAGCTGCTACCCTTGGCATGAAATTTTTTCCAAACGTATTTGCTGGTGCTATTATATGAGTATATTTATCAGCTAGTTTTACAACTAATGGTGTCAGGTTTTCTGCTAAATAATTTTCATAATTAGTTGAATCTGAATGCAAAATTTTTTTAACCAATGGAATTGCTGCTGTCTCTTTACAAACATTTTCACATTTGCTGCCCGCTACTAAAACATGTACATCTGTATCTATTTTTGAAGCGGCATTAATTGCATTTAAAGAAAATACTTTTAATTTTGAGTTATCATGTTCTGCAATTACTAAAGCTGTCATTAGATTACTTTAGCCTCATTTTTTAGTTTACTAACAAGTTCAGCCACATTTGCTACTTTTACTCCACCTTTTCTTTTTGGAGGCTCTTCTACTTTTAACTGTTGAATTCTATTTGTAATATCAACACCAAGGTCTTTAGCTATTAACTGTTCAATTGGTTTTTTTTTTGCTTTCATTATATTTGGAAGTGAGGCGTAACGAGGTTCATTAAGTCTCAAATCACAAGTAACAATAGCTGGAAGATTAATTTCTATTGTTTCTAAACCTTCATCAACTTCTCTAGTTACTTGCATCGATTTATCTTTTATTTCTATCTTTGATGCAAACGTACCTTGTGACCAACCCAACATTGCGGACAGCATTTGCCCGGTTTGATTACAATCATCATCAATAGCCTGTTTGCCCATAAAAATAATATCAGGTTTTTCTTTATCAACTATTTTTTTTAAAATTTTTGCAACACCCAAAGGTTCAATATAACTATCTGCCTTCACGTGAATTCCTCTATCCGCTCCAACCGCTAAAGCTTTTCTTACAGTTTCTTGTGCTTTTTCTTCCCCTATGGTGATTGCAATAACCTCTTTGGCTTTGCCCAATTCTTTGAGTTTTACTGCTTCCTCGATGGCATTGTCATCTGGTGGGTTATTAGACATTTTAACATTGTCAGTATGAACCCCTGTACCATCTTCTTTAACTCTAATTTGAACGTTGTAATCAATTACTCTTTTAACTGCGACTAAAATCTTCATTTAAGCTCTTAATAGTTTATTTTCTGGATCATATGGACTTTCATCCAGAATTGTAACGTCGTGCATTTTACCTAAAATATCAATTTTTAATTTTTGACCAGTTGTTGCAAGCTTAGGTTTTACCATTCCTAAGGCTATTGATTTATTTAATCTAAACCCAAAATCTCCTCCTGTTGCTCTTCCAACAACTTTTCCATTTTCATAAATTGGATTATTTCCTAATACATCTGCGTCAGTAACATTGTGCACTTCCATTGTTACTAACTTATTTTGGAAACCTTTTTCTCTCCATTTATTTAAAGTTTCCAAGCCGATAAAATTTCCTTTGTTTGGATGTATAAATCTATCTAAGCCAGACTCGTATGGAGAATATTCGATAGATAGTTCTGTCCCTACTAATTTATAAGACTTTTCAACTCTTAAACTATTCATTGCTCTAATTCCAAAAGGTTTTAAACCAAGATCTTTTCCTTGTTCCATTAGCTTATCAAATATATGATTTTGATATTCAATTGGATGATGAAGTTCCCATCCTAACTCACCAACAAAGTTTACTCTTATTGCTGTGCATGGAGCATAACCAATATCCACTTTTTTAGAACTCAACCACTTAAAATTTTCATTAGAATAATCATCTCTAGAAACTTTCTTCATCAAATCTCTAGCCTTTGGTCCAGCAATAACCAATACTCCTATTCCGTTTGTAAGATTCTCAAATTGAACTGAACCATCTTTAGGCATCCATTTTTGTACCCAGTCATGATCAAGTCTTTGAAATGCTCCTGCAGAAACTAAATAATAACTGTCTTCAGATTCTTTCATTATTGTAAATTCAGAATGCACTCCTCCTTTTGTATTAAGAGCGTGACATAAATTAACTCTACCAATTTTTTTTGGAAGTTTGTTGGCAACTAAATAATCTAGAAATTTTTCTGCCCCCGGTCCTTTAATTCTGCATTTAGCGAATGCGGACATATCTAAAAGTCCTACATTTTCTTTTACATTTTTACATTCCTTTTCAACTGCTTTAAACCATTTAGATCTTCTAAATGACCAATCGTCCTTTTGCTCCATTCCATCTGTCGCAAAAAAATTAGCTCTCTCCCATCCAAATTTTTGTCCAAATACTGCTCCGAGTTTTTTTAGTCGATCGTAGCATGGGGCTTGTCTTAACGGTCTTCCAGCTTCTCTTTCTTCATCTGGATAATGAATTGTAAAAACATTTCGATAAGCTTCCTCATTTTTTTCAATTAAATAAGATTTAGATGCATAATCCCCGTATCTTCTAGGTTCAACGCCAAGCATATCAATTGTGGGCTCGCCATCTATAATCCATTCTGCAAGTTGCCATCCAGCTCCTCCTGCTGCAGTTATACCGAAACTATGTCCTTCATTTATCCAAAAATTTTTTAATCCCCAAGCAGGTCCTACTATTGGATTTCCATCAGGTGTGTAACAAATTGCTCCGTTATAAACTTTTTTAACTCCTACTTCTCCAAAGGCTGGCACACGATGAATAGCTCCCTCAATATGAGGAGCCAATCTTTCTAGATCTTCTTGAAATAATTCATATTCGGAATCTTTTGAAGGGCCATCTACATAGCAGCATGGAGCTCCTTTTTCATAAGGTCCTAATATTAAACCTCCCGCTTCTTCTCTCATGTACCATTGAGTATCACTATCTCTAAGCACGCCCATTTCAGGTTTTCCTTCTTTTTTTCTTTTTACAATTTCTGGATGAGGTTCAGTTACAATATATTGATGCTCAACTGGAATAACTGGAATTTCTAATCCTACCATCTTTCCCGTTTGTCTTGCAAAGTTTCCTGTGCAAGAAACTACATGTTCGCATTCGATTGTCCCTTTATCTGTTTCTACCACCCAACCATTTTTGGTTTGTTTAATTCCTGTAACTGCTGTGTTTCTATAAATCTCTGCCCCTTTATTTCTTGCTCCTGTTGCTAGAGCTTGAGTTAAATCTGCTGGCTGAATATATCCATCTTCAGGATGTTGAATAGCACCAATTAAACCATCAATATTGCATAAAGGCCAAATTTCTTTTACTTGTTCTGGTGTCAAAAATTTTACTTGAACTCCAATTGTTTGTGCAACTCCAGCATACTGGTGATACTCTTCCATTCTTTCTTTGGTGCTTGCTAATCTAATATTTGAAACAACACTAAAACCAACATTTTTTTCTGTTTCTTTTTCTAAAGTTTTGTAAAGATTTACTGCATACTTATGAAGTTGACCGACTGAATAACTCATATTAAAAAGTGGAAGCAAGCCAGCAGCATGCCAAGTCGATCCAGAAGTAAGTTCTTTTCTTTCAACCAAAACAACATCAGACCAACCCTTTTTAGCGAGATGGTATAGCATGCTTGTTCCTACTGCACCGCCACCAATGACAACGACTTTTGCTTTTGATTTCATAATTAAATAAGTTTAGATTTCTAAATATAAGCATATGATACGTCAAGTTAGATTTAAATGATAAAAAAAATTATACTTTTGCTAGCTATTGTGGGTCCTTTTGGACTTTATTTTTTCTATTCCTGGCTATTAAAACTAGGAAAGAAAAAAATCCCTGTTACAAAACTTTCGATAGCTAGCCTTGTAATGCTCTTTTTAGCTTTGAGTTTCTTAAAATATTCTGGAGGATTCGATCCAAACACTAAATATTCGCCAGCAAAGTATGAAGATGGAAAACTAGAACCGGCTAAAAATGAATGAGTAAAGAATTAGATGACATTTGTGAAGAATGCAAAAAAGAAGATGAAAGTGTATCCCAAAATTTAATTAAGCATGGATATAAAGTTTGCAATTCTTGCTATATTTCAAAAAATATTTTTCCGATTTAAAAATCTTTTGAAGGCATTAATCCAAATTTAAATGCAAGATATGCTTGAAATAAAGCTACAATGAGCACTACACCAACTGCTCTCCATGTGCTTTTATAATCTAAAGCTTGTCTAACTGCGATTACCATTGCAATCACCGACCATATTCCTGATCCATAAAAAGTAATAGCTAATAAATCTTGATTAAAGCCAAATATTCGAATTAGACCGGGAGAATAAGAAAAACCAATAGCTCGCAATAATTCTCCTAGATTAGATTGTGTATTTTCTTCTGGAAAAAGTTTTGCTCCAACAAAATAAATTAACAATGAAGTAACAAACCAACCTGCTAATGCTGCTAAAATAGGAATTACAACATTAAAAGAACCATAAGTAAAAAAAGTTCCTACTCCAAGAGCTATCATTGAAAGCGCTACCACTCCAGCCGCTTGATAAGTAGCAGATTTATCGGCTTCTACCTCTTCATAAAGATTTACATCTAACTTACAAGCTCTGATGATTCTGTTTATAAATATGGAATTCATTTTTTCTCTATATCATATTATTGCCACGAAGTTATACGAAATAACAGCATGCTTCCAACTTTTATAAATTCCTTTATTTTGTTTTTTGTAACCATTGATACTATTGGAAATCTGCCTTTCTTTTTAAGCTTAACTGAAAACGCGAAAGTGAAAAAAAGAAATCAAATAGCAGTAAAAAGCATAATTATAGCTTTCTTTATCCTTATATCCTTTGCTTACATAGGAAGATATCTATTGGAAGCCATTGGTGTTTCGTTGGATTCATTAAAAATTGCTGGAGGAATTATTCTAATGTTTATAGCAATTGATATACTTTTTGAAAAAAGAAAAATAAGAAGAGAAAAAAAAGTTGAGGAAGCTTTAGATGAAAAAAATTATGACGAGATTACTGTTTTTCCAATCGCAATCCCTTTTATTGCCGGTCCTTCAGCTTTAGCAACCATAATCTTGTTAATAGGAAACTATGCAAATTTCCCAGAATTCCAAATACCAGTGATTTTAGCTTTAATTGCTGCATTAATTGTTAGCTTAATCTTAATGATTGGCGGAAATTACATAGCAAAATTTTTGCCCAAACAATTTCTACACACTACTGCTAGAGTGATGGCGTTTATACTTGCCGCTCTTGCGACGCAGTTTATTGTTGATGGTATTAAAGCCAGCTTTAATATCTAACTATTTATTTAAAGTAGCTAAAACCTCAGCTTCACGAGTATTTGCATTAAACGACTGCGTGAAAGGTATAGGAACAACTACAGCATCAACCGGCTTGCTAGAATATTTTTTTGGTAAATGAACTTTATATTTTTTACCAAAGTTACCTATTGGAAATCCCTTAGCGTTTAAATTTCCTTCATAAGGAACATATCCCATTGCAATATTCTGTTTCTTTTCAGGATGATACCAAGGTGAAGTTATATAACCTACGGGCTTACTATTGCTTGTTTCTGAAATTAACCAAAAGTCAGGAGCATATTCTTCGATTGGTTTTCCTCCTATTTCAAGTCCAACAAGTTGAAGCTTATATGGTTTTTCTTTATTTTTGAGTTGTTCTTTAATTTTTTCCAAAGCTTCTCTTCCTACATAATCACTTTGTTTATCCCAAACTCCCTTTCCTGATAAAGAAACTTGATAACCTAAATTGCATTGAAATGGGTTGTGCTCTTGATCCATATCTTGACCCCAAGATAAAATCCCTGCTTGAATTCTTCTATGATGCGCTGGAGCAATAACCATTAATTTATGTTTCTTTCCGGCTTTAAGTACAGCGTTCCACATATCTTCTGCATATAATGTTGCATTACGAAGATAAATTTCGTAACCCGCTTCACCAGAAAATCCTGATTGGGAAATAACACAACTTCTCCCTCCAACTTTAGCTTCTGCTAAACCATAGAAAGGCATGTTATCTAGATCAACTTGGTCTCCAATTAAATCATTCATTAATGCTTTTGATTTAGGACCTTGTATTTGCACTGGACAAGAGTCTATTTCATCTATTTCTACGTTGAATCTTTTATCTGCATTTACGCCTTGTAAATACATTCCAATATCAGAATCTGATAAACTAAACCAAAATTCATCATCAGCTACTCTCATTAAAACCGGATCGTTAAGCACTCCGCCTTTATAATTACAAAGAATAACGTAACGACCTCTCATTGTTGAAATTTTTGTTGCATCTCTTGTAATTACGTAGTCCGTAAATTTTTCAGCATCTGGTCCTTTAACACGGATTTGTCTCTCTACAGCAACGTTCCACATTGTTACATGATTTTTAATTGCTGAATATTCAACCATCGCACCACCTTTTTCTGGTTTTACATATCCACGTGGGTGATAGATACGATTATAAACCGTAGCTCTCCAACACCCCGCTCTCATCGATAAATGCCAGTATGGTGATTTTCTTACTCTTGTTGAAATTAACATTTCTACTTTTGTTGGTCCGCTTTGTCTTAAATTATAAGGGACATATCTATCTGATTGGTCGACAGATGTAGCATGTCTAACTTTATCGTAATTAACTTTTTCAGGTTTGAATGAAACTGATTTAATTTTTTTAACTTTATTTTTTTTAGCTTTTTTCTTTTTAGGCATAATTATTCTCCATTAACCATTTGTTAGTTTCTTTTAGACCACCAAAAGTATAAATATGAAAATTCTCGGTTGATTCCTTGAGTTTTTCAATCATATCTTTTGGATCTCTTGGTTTTAATAAATCTACAGCTTTACTCATATTAGATTTAAGAAAATTTATGGAATTTTTTGCCCCAACAATATTTGCAAACTTTAACAAGCTGCTTATTTTTAAAGGTCCAGTAATTCCAACGTGTACTGGTAATTTTTGTTTAGAAATAAACTTTACTATAGATTCGGCATTCATCACCCATTGGGTTACGATATAATCTGCATAAGGTTTTTTATCTATCATGGCTTTTTCTAAATCAGAATCGGATATATCAGGGGATCCATCCGGATGTCCAGCGATTCCTATCTTCCATCCTTCAAATAATTTCGTTTCTAATAATTGTAAAGAACAATGAAAATCTCCAATGGGTTGAGAGCTACCCCCTATTAATAAAGCCTGCTTTACGCCCCCATCCTTACATATATTCACATAATCTTTTAAATCTCTTAGATTTTTTATAGAACGCGCTGGAAAATGTGGTACTGCATTAAATCCTGACTTAACAAGCTCCTTAGCCTTCTCAGCGACTTCTTTGAAATCATTGCCAGGTAAAAAGGTAATATAAACATCCTTCACTTTGGGCAGGGTTGATAAATCTGTCTTCATTGTAATCTCTAAAGAAAAATTCATGATCATCGGGATATAGCAGTTGACCCATGGCAATGTCCAGAATTTTCGATTGCAATGATGTCTCAAATTTATTGCTAATTTATGGGAAAATGCTAGGATTTTTTATGTCCAAAGATTTAATTTCAAGACTAAATGAAGGGCCTGTTCTTTGTGCTGAAGGTTATCTTTTTGCAATGGAGAGAAGAGGATATTTGCAGGCCGGTCCTTTTGTTCCTGAAGTGGTTTTAGAACATCCCGAGGTTGTTACCCAATTACATAGAGAATTTATTCGTGCGGGATCTGACGTTGTTCAAGCTTTTACATATTATGGCCACAGAGAAAAATTAAGAATAATTGGTAAAGAAAATCTTCTAGAACCTTTACAAAAAAACGCTCTTAAGATTGCCCACGAAGTTACTAAAGAATTTCCAAAATTAGACTTGTTAATTTGTGGAGATGTAGCTAACACAAATATTTTCGATCCAAGCGATAAAAACTCTAGAAAAGAATGTCAAAAAATGTTTGAGGAACAAGTGATGTGGGCTAAAGAAGCTAAGGTGAATTTTATTGTGGCAGAAACTATTAGTTGGGTTGAAGAAATGAAAATTGCTTTAAAAACAATCAAAGATGCAGGTTTGATTGCTGTAACAAATTTTGCAATCCCTAGAGGAGATAAAACCAGAGATGGTTATTCAGCTGAAGACGCATGTAAAATGATGGAAGATTTAGGATCTGATGTTGTTGGACTTAACTGTTATCGCGGTCCTGAAACAACAATAACATTATTAGAAAAAATAAGAAAAAAAGTTTCTTGTCACGTTGCTGGACTTCCTGTGCCCTATAGAACTACTGAAAAAGATCCTACTTTTTTAAATATTAAAGATGATGGATGCAATTGTATCCCTGGTGGCAATGCCTTCCCCGTTGCTCTAGATAATTTTTTGTGCAATCGATATGAAATGGCAGAATTTGCTAAAAATTGCGTTAATAAAAAAATTAATTTTATCGGAATATGTTGTGGCGCAGCAGCACATCACGTAAGAGAAATGTCTATTGCTATTGGTAAAAAACCTATTTCTTACAAGTATTCTCCTGATATGAGTAAACATTTCCATCACGGAACAGATCCGAGTTTAAAAAAAGTTAATAAAGAAATTAAATACTAAACATACTTCTGGGTTGGTATTATGAAAAATGATCCCTTATTACAACCATATAAAATTAAACATTTAGAATTCAAAAATAGATTAATGATTTCTGCTCATGAGCCTTCTTACGCAGAAGAAGGTATGCCAAAAGATCGATATAGATTTTACCACATTGAAAGAGCTAAAGGTGGAGTTGCACTTACAATGACAGCAGGAAGTGCTGTTGTGTCTGAAGATTCTCCTCCGGCATACAATAACCTGCATGCTTATAAAGATGAAATAGTTCCTTGGTTAAAAAAGATAACAAAACAATGTCATGATTATGGAACAAAAGTAATGATCCAAATTACTCACTTGGGAAGAAGAACAAACTGGAATCATTCTGATTGGCTTCCAATTTTATCTGCATCACCTATAAGAGAAACTGCTCATCGTTCATTTCCAAAAGAAGCTGAAGATTGGGATTTAGATAGAATTATTAAAGATTATGGTGATGCCGCTCAAAGAATGAAGGAAGCTGGTATGGATGGTGTTGAAATAGAAGCTTACGGACATCTGCTAGATTCCTTTTGGTCTCCAGCCACAAATAAAAGGCAAGATAAACTTGGTGGAAGCTTAGATAATAGAATTTCATTTTCACTAAAAGTAATTGATTCAATTAGAAAATCTGTTGGAAAAGATTTTATTGTTGGAATGCGTATGGTCGCAGATGAAGATTGGAAAATTGGATTAAGTAAAGAAGAAGGTAAAAAAATAGCAAAAAAAATTATATCAACAAATAAAATTGACTTTTTAAATATTATAAAAGGTCACATTGATACAGATCCAGCTCTTACGAAAGTAATTCCTTTGCAAGGTATGGCTTCTGCCCCTCATTTAGATTTTGCTGGTGAAATAAAACAAGAAACTAAATTTCCTATTTTTCATGCTGCAAAAATAAACGACATAGCAACAGCAAGACATGCTATTTCTAACAATAAATTAGATATGGTTGGAATGACAAGAGCTCATATCGCTGAACCACATATAATTAAAAAAATTCTCGAAAATAGAGAAGATAATATCAGACCGTGTGTTGGGGCAACTTATTGTTTGGATAGAATTTATGAAGGCAAGGAGACTCTTTGTATCCATAATCCTGCAACGGGAAGAGAGAGAAATATGCCGCATGATATAACTTCAAAAGCAAAAAAAATAAAAAAGGTCGTTGTGGTAGGTGCCGGTCCAGCAGGATTAGAAGCTGCACGAGTGTGTGCTGAAAGAGGACATAAAGTTATCATTTTTGAAGCAGCAAATTCTGCGGGCGGACAAATTAATCTAATATGCAAATCAAACAAAAGAAAAGATATGATAGGAATAATAGATTGGAGACTAGAAATATGTAAGAAATTAAATGTTAAAATAAATTATAATACTCTCGCAACAACAAAAGATATTTTATTAGAAAATCCAAACATCGTAATTATTGCTACAGGAGGGATTCCTAATACAGAAATTTTAGAAGAAGGTTCAGACTTAGTTACTTCAACGTGGGATATAATTGCTGGAAATGCAAATATAGAGAATGACGTTATATTATACGATGACAACGGATCTTTTCCCGGCTTACAAGCTGCTGAAATGATTGCTAATAAAGGATCAAAGTTAGAAATTATATCGCCTGAAAGATTTTTTTCTCCTGAAGTTGGAGGAATGAATTACGTGCCCTATGCAAAAAACTTTATCGAAAAAGGAGTTAATATTACTATTAGTAAAAGATTAAAAGGAATAAAAAAAAGGGGCAATAGATTAGTAGTTGCTATAAGTTCTGATTATTCAGAAAAAATTGAAACTAAAGAAATTTCTCAAGTTGTGTTGGAACATGGAACGCTTCCGGTTGATGAATTATATTTTCAACTAAAAAAAAATTCTATAAATGCAGGAATAGTTGACTATAAAACTCTTATAAAAGAAAGTTTTAATGAAGTTATTAAAAATCCAAAGGGTCTCTATAATTTATTCAGAGTTGGAGATGCTATATCAAGCAGAAATATTCATGCTGCAATTTATGATTCATTGAGAATTTGTAAAAATTTATAAATCTCTAGATGAAAAAAATATCT
>Ga0208766_1000312_pt1 | contig 26830 bp, 29 predicted proteins | sample ETN01SmetaG_3_FD_185792 | JGI IMG/M metagenome (GOLD analysis project Ga0208766, IMG submission 185792) | Marine microbial and viral communities from oxygen minimum zone, Eastern Pacific Ocean - ETNP2014F12-01SV263 (SPAdes) (version 2) | ecosystem: Environmental > Aquatic > Marine > Oceanic ... | reverse complement strand
ACCAGAACCTGCTAGTACACCAGAACCTGCTAGTACACCAGAACCTGCTAGTACACCAGAACCTGCTAGTACACCAGAACCTGCTAGTACACCAGAACCAGAAACAAAATCTGAAAAAAAACCATTTAGTCCAAATGAAAAACCTACACGAAAATTAATTTTGGTAGGAGTAAAACCTTTGGTAACATATGTCAATTCCACATTAACTCAATTATCGACTTTACCTACTGTTACAATAAAGGCAAGAGGTCAACGTATTACTCAAGCTGTAGATGTATCTCAATTCATTATGAAACGTATGCATTCTATTGGTTATAGAATATCTGATGTGAGAATATCTTCTGATGCATTAGAATCTCGTGATGGAAAAACTCGTAATGTTTCTACAATTGAGATTGATATCTCAAAATAATTATAATTTTAATAAAAATTCTATTCCAAAATAGATTAGCACTATACTCAATCCAATAATTATAATCTTGAAATTTCTTTTCGAGAGATAATTTTTTGCTTTTGAAGAAAAAGTTGCAATAGTGAATAGCCATGCATAATCCATCCAAATATGAAATATGAATAAAACAATAATTCCAAAAATTCCAAAAATTTGTATTGATTCTGAAATTAATACTAAACCAATCGTTAACCACCAGATAATAAAAAATGGATTTAATGCACTGAGAAGAATTCCTGCTACAAATGGTCCTTGACCTGATTTTGTTTCTAAACTAAATTCCTGTTTTGTCACTGTTCTAATTTGTAAAAATGCAAATACAAACAATCCTGCTGCACCTAGAACTGTAATCATAGTTCTAATTTCAGGAACACTTTCTATAGAAAAAAATCCTACTCCCAATAATACTATTAATGGAAATTCTACAATTGTATGTCCTACGGCAATTTTTATTCCTGAAATTCTTCCTTCACGTAATCCGTACATTACATTTGCTGCAAATAATGGGCCTGGTGACATAACGCCTGATGCAGAAATTACTATGACTAATCCTAAAAAACCAATTATCTCTTGCATGTTGAATTGAATCTATTGTAGATATTAACGATAGATATGGTCGCCTAAATCTTTTGTATTTTGAGTTGCTTGTTGTAATTGTTCTTCAATAATTTTTGATTCATTTTCTAATTTTGTCAAATTACAAGACATTCCTGGAATGATTTTAGAAAATGTTTCACACAAATTCGATGTGGCCTTAAAGTCTGGAATTTCTTTGTTTGAACTAACTAACAATACAATTACGTCTAAACCTCGCGCTGCTCCCTCATTCAATAGTACGCCTGATATTCCTGGAATTGTTGCATGATCTATCATTTTAATTCCATTTTCTACAAGTTTTCCTCTTGCATTACCTGTTGATGCAACTCCAAATACTTCAAGTTCGTTTGATCCTTTGACTGTAATACTACTAACTATTGTTGAACATTTTTTTTCTTCTGCCCAATCTAACATCATTCTTGCAGCAGTTCTGTGCATTGTAACATCTAGAGTAAGATATGATGAAAATATCCCGACTTTAAGATCTTTATTTACAAATATTTTAGTTGCATAACCTGGCATACCATTTTTTATAATACTGATGGGTGGAAACTTATCTGAATCGACATTTGCTTGTAATTCAAAATTGGATGTATTGATCAAAGATTCTGTTGCTATTGCACTTGTAATTCCAGATGATGGGAATCCGTTGACTAGTGTGCCACCTTCCAAATTTATAGGAACAATCTCTTTGATTTCTATGTCCTTAGCCATACTATACTCCATATAACACATGTAAAATAATTTGCCTATCTGGGAAAACTTTAAACTGTAAGTAATTCACAATTTGACGAATGACTGAAAAAATCAAAGTTGCCTTAGTTGGATTAGGAAACTGTTTTTCTGGTCTCATACAGGGAATTGAATATTATTCAAAAAATCCTTCTCAAAAGGTTACTGGAATAATTCATGAGAATTTACGTGATTATACTATTCATGATATTGATTTTGTTGCTGGATTTGATGTTGGCGCAAATAAGGTTGGAAAACCAATCAATGATGCCATCTATGAGTCACCAAATATGGTAAACTGGATTGATAAAAATGACATGCCTAAAGCAAATGGAAATGTCTATGAGAGTCCTGCCCTTGATGGTGTTGGAATATGGGTTGAAAACAAAGTAAAACCTATTGAAAGTGGAAAATCTGAATCTGAACTACGTGAAGAAATAATCAAAATCTTAGAAGAAACTGGAACTGAAATCATAGTATCATATCTTCCTGTAGGCTCAGAAAAGGCAACTCAATTTTGGGCTCAAATATGTCTGGATACAAACACTGCATTTGTTAATTGCATGCCTGCATTCATTGCATCTGATAAAGAATGGGCACAGAAGTTCACCGATAAAAACATCCCAATTATTGGTGATGATATTAAAGGGCAAGTTGGCGCAACAATTGTTCACAGAACTCTAGCACGATTATGTGATGAACGTGGAACAAAAATAGAAAAAACATACCAAATTAACGTCGGCGGAAACACCGACTTCCTAAACATGAAAGAACAAGAACGCCTTGTTAGTAAAAGAATATCAAAAACTGAGAGTGTTCAAAGTCAATTATCCGAGAGATTAGATGATGATGATATCTATGTAGGTCCTTCAGACTTTATTCCATTTCTAGGAAATACAAAACTCATGTTCATGAGAATTGAAGGTAAACAATGGGCAAATATTCCATATAATATGGAAGTTCGTTTGGAGGTTGATGACAAGGCAAATTCTGCAGGAATAGTTATTGATGCTATACGTCTTGCAAAAATTGCTCTCGATCGAGGCATGGGCGGTCCAATTATTCCTGCATCTGCATATCTAATGAAACATCCAATAGAACAAATGACTGATCCTGTTGCAAAAAACAAAATTGAAGCATTTGTGAAGGACGAATAACCTCTACAACATACCTCGTAGCATTACAAAGTTTGTTTCCAAAGTCAACATTACTTGTTCGCGTTAATTATGCAATTCAAAATACCATAATCTGTATTGGTTCATGTAAAAAAAGTTGAGATCTTTGGTTTCAAATCATTTGGATTCAAAAACACTATCGTAGATTTTGAACCTGGATTGGTATCTATTTCTGGCCCAAATGGATCTGGTAAAAGTAACATTTTAGATGCAATCACTTTCGCACTTGGTGAAAATAGACCTAAAGTAATGCGTGCTCCAAATCTGCGAGGTCTTATGCATGATGTTGAAGGTGCAGCTAGACGTGGTCCTAAAATGGCAAGAACAAGTGTTCATTTTGATAATCTAGATAGAAAAATTCCTGTTGATTCTGATATTGTTACAATTACAAGAGAAATGAGCGACAAAGGTGACAACATCTATTATCTTAATAAAAAGAAGGTTCAACGTTCAAAAGTCCTTGATCTTATGGAAATTGCAAATGCAGGTTTAAACCAAATTAACAATGTACAGCAGGGTACTGTTACCAGAATTTCAGAAATGACCTCTGAGGAAAAAAGAATTGTCATAGAAGATTTGATTGGCCTGTCTGCCTTTGACGAAAAGAAAAAAGAAGCAGAAAAACAATTGACTGATGCTGATCATAAACTCGAAATTGCAATGGCTAAGATGGGGGAAGTAAAGAAAAGAATTGATGAATTAGAAGAAGAACGAAATAAAAAACTTCGATATGATCTTCTTGAACGCGAATTAAATCGTTATCGTGCAATATCTGCTGCGACTAATCTGAAAACTATTCAATCTGAAAAAACATCTAAAGATAAAACCTTGAATTCATTAAATTCTGAAATTAAACATCTAGAAGAAGAACGTGCTTCTATACGAAAAGATGCATCTGAGATAAGATCTCAAAAAACTAAATTTATGGATGAAGTTAATGCATACAATAAATCAAAATCTGAAATAGAGACGAAATTAAGTTATGAAAGACGAAAATTTGATGAGGCTGATAGTTTAATCAAAACAAATACCAATCGTTTAACTGAAATTGATAAAAATCTCCCTAATCATAAAATAAATCTTGAAAGTTTACAAATACAAAAAGCATTTTCTGAATCACAACTTTCTTATTTTAAAAATAAAATAAACACTCTCCGTGAAACCGAAAAATCCTTTGATGAAAAAACAAAAACTCTCCGAATTCAAAAAACTGAAGCGTTAAGAAAACAATCTCAAGTGATAACACAAAAACGCGATGTTGATCAAAAAATTCAGCGATTAACTGATAAAATAACTGCAACAAAATTAGGAGTTGGTGAATTTGAATCGGGTTCTACAAATGGAAATGAAAAACTTTCATCTAACCAAGAAAAGTTTGATGCTATTGTACAAAGTCTTGAAATTTTAGACAAACAAAAAATTAAACTTGAACGTATAATTGAAAATCATAAACATTCTATCTCTGAAATTAATTTACGGATAAAAAAATTTGCTGATGATAAAACAAGATCTGAAAGTGACATACATGAACTATCTGAATTAATAGATGCGTCATCTAAAGGTGCAAACAAATATGAAACAAAAATAAAATTTGCTAAAGGAATAATGCATGAAGACTATTCAATATCAAAACTAAAACACAGTACACAAGATTTTGGTATAGAGGGTTTAGTTTATGAAATACTTTCTTGGGATAAAAAATATGAACGTGCATCACTTGCAGTTTGTTCAAATTGGATTAAAGCAGTAGTTGTAAAAGATTTTGAATCTCTAATTTCACTTGCAGAATTTGTCACAGATAAAAAATTACCAAAACTCAAAATCATCCCATTGGAGTCCATACCTGAAGTGAAAATTGATTCTCCAAAACAAAATGGCGTTTTAGGCGTATTATCTGATTATGTAAAATGTGATGAAAAATTCTCTTCACTCAAAAATTTCCTCTTTGGAAATGTGGTATTAGTTGAATCACGTAATATTGCAATAGAGTTATCAAAATCAGGTTTCAAAACAATTACTGTATCTGGTGAATATTTTGAGGCTAAAACAACGTCGGTCGTAATTGATAATAACTCAAAAATCTCAAAATTAACCAAAATTATTAACATGAGTGATTCTGTTGAGGGTCTTCAACAAATGATTTCTGCACTAAGACAAACAGTAACTAAAAAGAAAAATCGTGCAAAAAAACTAGAATTATTAATAAAAAATTATGAAAAAAGATTGTCTTTATCTGAAGTTGGGATGAATACTACTACAAACAGTCTTTCCGCATTAAAATCTCAAATATCTCAAACATCCAATAACAAAAAAACCTTTGAATCAAGAATTAATCAATTAAAAAGAACACAAGAAAGAATTTCACGAGAATTAATTAATCGCAAATCACATTTAGAATCTTTAGAATCTCAAATCAAACTTGTTAGGGATAATTATGCAGAACCTCAAATGGATAGAATTGCAAATGAACTTACACTTGTAAATGAAGCAATAGTTGAACAAGATAAAAAATTAGCACCAATTCAAAGTGAACTCAAACAAAAACAACAACATCTTGCTGAATTAATGGCTCATGATACAAAAATTTCTGGTGAAAAGAAAAATCTTCAGCAGACATGTTCATCAATGAATCAAGAAAAGTATCATTTAGAAGTTGATATGCGTCGTGCAACAAAAGATAAAGAAACATCTGAATCTGAATTAATCAAATTACGTGATGAAGAACAAAATCTTATTTCAACTTCTGGTACATCTGTAGAAAAAATGACTGAATTTGATAATAGTCTTGAGAGTTTAAACTCTAAGGAACGTGATTCAACAAAAGAAATCGGTTTACGTGAAAGAAATACTGATGCATTGAACCGTGATCTTACTGATCTTCGTCAAAAAGAATCTAAAATAACATCACTTCTTGCTACATATGGATTTGATATTACAATTGAAGTATTTGATGTAGAGTCTACCATTACATCTCTTGAATCTGAACAAAATCGTATAAAGAATTCTCTAAATGCAGGTGCACCTTTACAATATGTTGAAATTTCTAATGGCTACAAATCATCATCATCTAAAAAGAATATGCTTGAAAAAGAGCGTAATACAATTGTTGCATTTATCGAATCTGTAGAAAAAGACAAGAGACAGACATTCCTTGATGCATTTGATGTTGTTGACACACAAGTAAAAGATGCATTCTCAAAGATGACGGGTGGAAGTGCTTGGTTAGAACTTGAAAATGAAGATGATATATTTAATTCTGGATTAAATTACTTAATTCAATTCCCTGGAAAACCAAAAAGGGAATCTACATCAATCAGTGGTGGTGAAAAAACTCTTGCTGCAACTGTATTTGTATTGGCACTTCAAAAACTCAATCCGTCTCCATTTTACATGTTTGATGAGGTTGATGCACATCTTGATGCTCCAAATGCAGAAAAATTATCTAATATAATTAAAGAGAGATCTGAAGGTAGTCAATTCATCATGGTTTCACTCAAAGATTCTGTTGTAGAAAAGGCACGTCTAATTTATGGTGTATTTCCAAAACATGGTGTTTCACATGTCATAAAATACAAGGATAAAAGATTGCTATCTTCTCTAGAAAACCAACAATAGTTATTTTTCTGATAATTTCTTAATGTATGCTATAATTCCTGTATAATCTATATCTCCAAAGCCTGCATCTTTTGCATCTGAATAAATTTTTCTTGCGAGTTTTGCCATTGGTAATTCTGCATTACATGATTCTGCTGCATCATTTATTGTATCTAGATCTTTTTTTAAATTTGCAAGTGTAAATGTTGGTTCATAACTTTCTTTGATCATTTTGTATGCTTTACCCTCACTCATGCCTGTTTTGAAATAAGTTGAATTCAAAATTTTCAAAAATATTTCAGGATCAAAGCCTGCCTTTTTCGTTAATGTAATTCCTTCTGAAAGCGATAATGCAAGCATTGAGATTTGTAAATTCATTGCAAGTTTTATTGAATGTGCTGTACCTGTATTTCCCAAGTAAAATGATTGCTCTGCTATTGAATCAAAAACCTGTTTAAATTTTTCAAAAATTTCTTTTTCTCCTGATGCCATTAAAACTAATTTTCCATCAATTGCAACATTTGGTCCTCCCATGACAGGAATTTCTAAATAATCTGTGCCTGTTGCAATAACTTTTTCTGAAATTTCTTTTGTTGAATTTGGATTAACTGTACTCATATCTGCAATACACATACCTTCATGATTTCCTGCTAAAATCCCATAATCTCCAAAAATTACATCATTTACTGCATCTGCATCTTTTACAACTATTATTACTAAATCTGTATTTTTTGCAACTTCCTTTGGAGATTCAACAACTGTTGCACCATTTTTCTTCAGATTTTTAGTTTTTTCATTACTTCTGTTAAACACAATTATTTCATAACCTACATCAAGTAAGTGTAATCCAACTGCTTCTCCTAACATTCCTGTTCCGACAATGCCTATTTTCATTATCTTCTTTCTTCCTCAACTAATTCCCAATCACCTTTTCCAATTCTTGGTGTTGTAAATTTCAAATGACCTATTATTCTGTCACCTTTTCGAACCATTGCAAAATCTGCTTTTTTTGTACTATAGATTTTTTCTTTAGCCTTATATCCGCCTTCTATAACTTTGACTCTGAATTTTTTACTTGCTTTTACAATTAAACTTCTTGCTGTTTTCACATCTCCCATCCATGAAAACATTTCAAATGTACCAAAGTTTTCAGTTTTGATTACATAGTCATACAATCTAGCTTCAAACTTCATTTTCTTTTTTTTAGCTTCTTCATTAAGCCATTGTACAAGCTCTTCTCCTGAACCTTCTTCTGAACCAAAAGTTTCTGATTCTCTCATGTATCTTCATTTATTTCACTATACATGAAGTTATCTTGGAGGTCCCCATGTTTCTTCAATGATAGTTCTTCCATTTTCAGTAAAAACAAAATATTTTTTTCCACATCTAAAACATTGCCATACGAATTTTCCATCAATTTTCTTTTGATACTGCATAGGCAAGAAACATGTTGTACAATCAAGGGATTCTGGCATTTCTGCAGAGTCAATTACTGGTAATTCTGTTTTCTTTTTTTCTTGCATATCTTTCTAATTATAATTCTCAGTTATAGATATCTGATTTGTATCAATTCTTTGTTATCTTAATTTAGAATAAAATATGTAAAAATTTAGTATCCTCTTGCAAATAGAGGTCTGATAACGCTCTGATTTGAACATTTTATGCACTTTGAATCTACATCTTCTGCATCTTCTGTTATTACTCTTACATCCGCGCTTGTTTCTTCCTTAATCTTTTCCTCACATTGTGGATTGTCACAAATTGGCGCCTTGATTAATCGCCCTTTTTCTAATTCATTCTTAAAATCATCATATGTGTCAACTTCTACGGTTCTGTCTTCAAGAATCTTTTTTGCATCAGAAAACATGTCTTGATGAATCTTATCTAACTCTGAAATTACTCGTTCTACTAATCCTGATATCTCTTGATCATCTTTTTGACGATTATGTCTTCTAGCAAATGTAACTTGATTTTTTTCTAAATCTTTTGGTCCAATTTCAATTCGTAATGGAATTCCTTTCATTTCCCAATCATTGAATTTGAAACCTGGTGTAAGTTGTTCTCTATTATCAACTTGCACTCTAATCTCTGCATTTTTTAATTTCTCTTCAATCTCTTTTGAGATAGTTTGAATTTTTTCTTTATCTTCATCTGAATAATAAATTGGAATTATAATTACTTGAATTGGTGCAACTCTTGGAGGTAAAACTAAACCTCTATCATCTCCATGAACCATAATCATACCTCCAATCAATCTCCATGATACGCCCCATGATGTTTGCCATGCATAACTCTCAACATTTTCTTTATCCGCATATTTCAGTTCAAATGGTTTTGAGAAATTCTGACCAAGAAAATGTGATGTTCCCATTTGTAATGCTTTTCCATCTGGCATTAGTGATTCCATCGTAAAAGTATATACTGCTCCAACAAATTTTTCCTTCTCTGATTTTTTTCCAGTAATTACTGGTATTGCTAACTCTTCTTCTACTGTTTTTTTATACAATTCTAAAATGTCTGTAACTTCTTTTTCTGCTTCTTCACTCTTCATGTGAACTGTATGTCCTTCTTGCCATAGAAATTCTGATGTTCTCAAAAATGGTTTTGTTGCTTTAATTTCTGCTCGTAGTGCTGTATTCCAAAAATTAATTTTTAAAGGCAAATCTCTCCAACTTCTAATCCATTTTGCAAACATTGTATATGCTAGAGTTTCTGAAGTTGGTCTTAATGCTAATCTGTCTCCAAGTTCACCTTCACCTGATTTTGTTACCCAGAAAACTTCTGGATTAAATCCTGCAAAATGATCTTTTTCTTTTGTTAAGAGTGATTCTGGAATTAAAGTTGGTAAAAATCCATTTCTATGTCCTGTTGCAGAAAATTTCTTATCTAATGATGATTTCAATGATTCCCAAATTGAATATCCATCTGGTCTTAGAACAATCAATCCTTTAACTGGTGCATAATCGACCAATTCTGATTTTATGACAGTTTGTGTATACCATTCACTAAAATCCTCTGATTTCTTTACAGTTATTCCAATCTCTTTTCCCATTTGAAAAGACAAGAATTTTGTAATTATTTAGTCTTGTTTCTACTCATTGAAACCTAGAATTATATTGAAAATCACAATCCATGAAAAACATGGCAAAACAAGATTTACTTAGTATTATTGAAAAAATTATTTCTCTAGACTCCCAAATGAGATTTGCATCCATAATTGATCTAAAAGGTAACATTGTTGAGGGAATAATGAAAACTGGTAAAAACTCGCTTGAAACACAACGTCAAGAAGAACATTTTTGCAAACAGGTATCTCAAAGACGTAAAATGAGAAAAGAATTTGATCGTCCTCTTGGCAAAGTAAGATATGTTCATGTTGAACGTGAAAAAGTAACTCAATTTGTCATTTACACTACTAGAAAAACAATTTTCTTTACAATGGAACCTGAATTAACAATACAACGAAAAATGAAAATTGTTTCTCAAATTAAGAGAATCACTGCTAATCTTTGAGTGAATCGCCTTTACACAAGACTTTTCCCATAACTCTACTTTGAAAGTTTGTACAAACAAAACATTGAATGAAATGTGTCTCAGCTTTTAAGACAGGGCATTCTACAAACTCTTGTTTCATTCTTTTGAGCATTTTTGGGCTAACACCTTTTAGTTTCAATTTTCCTTTTTCATCCATCATTCCACCTTCTTTTAGAATTTCTTTTACATCGTTTGGAAGTTTTTGCCGTCCTTCTCTTGTTTGAACTGGCACTTCGTGTTTATGTTCTAATTCGTCAACCATATTGAATTTTCCATGAAGGCTGATTTATTACTAGCTATTGTAGATCGGAACATTTTGTTTCAACTTTTATATGATGAACTTTTTTTGTGAAATTAGAAAATAATGTTAGCAATTTTTGATGTTGAGGGTGTATTGTATGATGCAGAATATCTGCCAATTCTTGCTGAAAAAGTAAACAAAGAAGATGAAATTTGGGATATAACAAAAAAAGGTATTGAAGGTTCAATAAATTGGGAAGAAGGACTAACCAGAAGAGTTGAACTTTTGAAAGGTATTGATTTTGAAACTTGTAAACAAGTTGCTGACTCTTTACCAATAATGCCTGGAGCACAACAAGCCTGTAAAACTCTAAAAGATGCAGGATGGAAAATAATGGCTGTATCTGGAGGATTTACTATAATGACTGATAGATTAAAAAAAGAATTGAATCTTGATCATGTATACACCAATGAATTAATTTTCAAAGATGGAAAACTTGATGGTGTAACAATTAATGTTGATTCTGACAAAGCAAAATCTGCTCGTGTTAAAATTGAAGAATGGAATATTCCTAAAGAAGAAATTGTAGTTGTTGTTGATGGGGCTAATGATATAAAATTATTTGATATTTCTAATCTTGGAATTGCATATCGTGCACAAGATTTAGTAAAAAACCTTGCAACCACCAATCTGGAAGAAAAAGATCTTACAAAAATAATTCCTATAATTAATGAGCATTATTCTATAGAACTCCCTATTCCTATATCGTCATAAGATTGAAAAAATTAATTATAACAAACTTTTCTATTAGTTATTGAGCCTACAAATAATCCCTGTTCATCTAAAAAATGACGTACAGCCCGCAGATGATCTCGTTGACCTCTTACTATCTTCTTCTAAAACATCTCTTGAAAACGGTGATGTTTTAGTAGTTTCACAAAAAATCATATCAAAACACGAAGGACGAGTTGTAAATTTGGATTCTATAATTCCATCTGAATTATCTATTGGTATAGCATCTGCATATGGTAAGGATCCAAAATTAGTTCAAGCCATTTTATCTGAATCCGAACGAATTGTTAGAATGGAACATGGAGTAATAATTGTTCAAACAACTCATGGTTTTATCTGTGCAAATGCAGGAATTGATGAAAGTAATGTAGAAAATGGCTATGCAACATTACTTCCAAAAGATTCTGATGAATCTGCAGAAAAAATACGATTAAAAATTTTACAACAAACTGGAAAAAAGGTGGCTGTAATAATTTCTGATACTTTTGGCCGTCCGTTTAGAATGGGACAAACTGATCATGCAATTGGGGTATGTGGAATTGATACTATTTTACATTATGAAGGAACTCCTGACACATTTGGAAAAATTTTACGAGTTACTGCAACTGCAATAGTTGATGAACTTTGTTCTGCAGCAGAACTTGTAATGGGTAAAACTAAAAAATGTCCTGCAGCAATAATCAAAAATTTTGAATTTAAAGAAAATACTGGAAATATTCAAAGTATACTTCGTTCAGAAAAAGAAGATCTATTCAGATAATTAATAAAAGTAAAGTTTTACACAAAATATGATATGCTTAGAAGTGAACTCCATTGTCATAATGTATTTTCTAATGGAAATGTAGGTGAACTTGAACCTCCTTTTGATTGTAATGTCACAATTAATGAGCAACTAGAAAAATCCTTGAATTCTAAATTAGATGTATTATTTGTAACAAACCATAACACGTTGGATGGATTTAAACAAATCACTGATTACAAAAACAACCATGAAAAATTTTCAAATCTAAAAGTATACCCTGCTGTTGAAATAACTACTGATAAAGAAGCACATGTTCTGGTCTATGGTTTACAAGAAGAAATTAAACCCTCTCAAAGCATTGATGAAATTATTGATGCTGCAAAATCACAAGATGCAGTAACAATTGCTCCTCATCCGTTTAGTTTGATTGATGCTCTTCGTGATGATTCGTTAAAATGTGATTTATTTGAGGTTTTTAACAGCTCAAATATTGATATCCATTCAAATAAAAAAGCAGAAATTTTTGCCAAAGAAAACAATCTCTTTACAATAGCTGGAAGTGATTCTCATGTTGCATCGACTATTGGTCGATGTACTAATCTGATTAATTCAGAAAATAATCTTGATGATATACTGTATGCAATGAAAAAAGGTAAAATCTCGATTGAAAAAATGGAATATGTAACTTCACATGAGGTTTTAGAACACATTCAATACAAAATTGAAAATTCTAAAGAGTACATAGACGGATATGTGAAGGAATTCTATCCAAAATATTTCTGGTTATTCAATTCAATGTACAAATATTACATGTATACCAAAAAATCATTTATTTGGACTATTGCGTTTAAGCTTGCCCTATTTGGATTAAGACGAATTTCTTATAAAATAAATTTTGAAGGTTATGATCCTTATGCATTTAGAACTCGTGATATACCGACAATTACTAAAATGATAATTTAGTCTCTCTAGGCAAAGCTAAAAAGAATTAGATTTAATATAGATGGAATTTTTTTCTATGTATAAAATGTCAGAACCACAAAAAACGCTAGATGTTCGAGGATTATACTGTCCATCTCCTGCAATGCAAACTGTAGTTGAATTATCAAAAATGCAAGTTGGTCAAATACTTCTTGTACTAGCTGACGATCCTGCAGCTGAAGATGACATTACTGATTTATGTAGAACACGTGGACATGAACTTGTACAATTAAATAAAAATGGTGCCGACTTGGAATTCACAATTAAAAAAATCAAATAATTTTAATTTTGTTCTGACAAATACTTATCCACATCTATTGCTGACATACATCCAAATCCTGCAGCAGTAACTGCTTGTCTGTATCTGTGGTCATGTACATCTCCTGCAGTAAATACTCCTTTCACACTTGTTTGTGTATTTTCTTTTTGGATGATGTATCCATTTTCATCCATTTCTAATTGGTTTTTGAATAAATCTGTGTTTGGTTCATGACCTATTGCAACAAAAACTCCTCCCATTTCTAATGTTTTATTCTCTCCAGTTTTTGTATCTTTTAGAATTATTTGTTGTACTTTTTGGTCTCCTTTAATATCATCAATTACGCTATTCCAATGAACTTCAATATTCTCATTACTTAGTGCACGATCTTGCATAATCTTACTTGCTCTAAACTCATCTCGTCTGTGAATAATGTGAACCTTTGAAGCAAATTTTGTAAGAAATATCGCTTCTTCCATACAAGTATCTCCTCCTCCCACAACTGCGATGTCTTGGTTTCTGAAAAATGCGCCGTCACATGTTGCACAATACGAAACACCTTTTCCACTGAATGTTTGTTCTCCTTCAATGCCAATTTTTCTTGGAGTTGCACCTGTACAAACTATCACAGCTTTTGCTTCATATTCTTCTGAACCTGTTAACACTTTGAATGGTTTTGCACGAAAATCAACATTTACAACTACATCATCCATAATTGTAGTTTTCATTCTTTCAGCTTGTTTTCTCATTGTTAACATCAGTTCTGGTCCCATTACACCGTCTTCAAAACCTGGATAATTTTCTACATCTGTTGTATTCATTAATTGTCCACCAGGCAAAAGTCCTGAAATTATTAGTGTGTCATGTCTTGCCCTTGAACAATAAATCCCTGCAGTATATCCTGCAGGTCCTGCACCAATTATAATTACATCATAAGATGTCTTTGTTTTCTTTGGAAAATCTGGAGTTTTTGGATCATCATTTGAACCTCTATCTTCCATAACTAGTGAACTATCATCGCCTGACATCATGATGATTTACTTTATGATTATAATTTAAATCAATTTAGATTTGTCAAGATCTCATTGTGTTTTTTACATAGCTTAGTTATTTCAAGTTGTGAGAACAAAAGATCTTTCTGCCAATGAGCGTTATTCAACCTGCATTCAATATCTTCACAAAATGATTCTCCTGTTATATTGTAAAAAATGACTTGTAAGAGATATCCTTCTAAAATTTTTGTTAATCTCTTATCATTATACTCTAAGAATTTTCCTTTGTATTTTTCTTTAGCAGATTTTATGTCCACGCCTTGTGATTTTAATTTCATTACTTCAAAATAGTATTCTTTAGGTTTTGCAGGGGCTTCAATAATTCCTGTAGTGGAAATTATTGATGGATTAGCACAAATTACTGCTCGTGCATGATATCTCTTATCTTTCTCATCAAAAGTACATGTTAGCCTATTTGTCAAGATTACATGTAATGTTTCATTATCTTCGTTGAGATACCTGAGAATTTTCTGTAATTCAAAACCATCATACATGAAAACTTGGCTAATTTCTTGAGCATCCTCAACTCTTGTAGTTGAATCCATCAATGATGTGTCTTCGCATAATCTTTTTTCAAAATCAATTTCCTCATCACTTGATACATGTTCTAAAAATGGATTTGTAATGTCCTTGATACGAATATTTGATATTTTTTTGATATTTTCTAGACTAATTTCTTTGAAAATATTCTCTTTTATCTCAACTTTTATTGGAAAATTCTTCTCCAAAAAAATCGTTAATTGTTCAATATTGATTTCAGTAATGGCTGGTTCTTTGTATAATATGATTTTTTTAAAGTTCAAATAGATTATTTTGGAATTTGATTCTCAAATTCTTTAATCTTTTGATCAGCTACTTCTGCGGCTTTCTTTCCAGAATATAGCATTGAACCAAATGTTGGACCCATTCTTGCTAATCCGTGTGTTTCAGTAACTGACATTCCTGCAGCAACTAATCCTGGATAAACTTCTCCTGTTTTGTGTACTACGTGTTCTTCGCCATCTTCTACCCACATTGGATTCATTCCTTTCCATTCTACTAGTTGTCTATCTACTAGTCTTTTTACTGCAACTGAATCGTGACCTGATGCATCAATAATCAATTTTGCTTCTAACGCAACAGGGTCTACACATGTAATGTTTCTTGGTAATGCTGAAACAGGCATCCAGTTTACAACAATTCCTGCAACTCTTCCATGTCTCATTACTAAATCATCAAATTTTGTTAAATTCAAAAACTTCACTCCTGCATCACATGCTCCTGCGATTAATTTTGAAACTGCATGTGGTCCTGGTGTGAGATATAATCCTTCACCAACTTTTTTGTATGGAATGCCTAATTCATCCCAAATTTTTTGTGCTGGTGCACGTACTGTCACTGGATTCATCATGTACCCTCCAAGCCAATAACCTCCGCCTAGATAGTTATTTTGTTCAATGACTAATACTTTGTAACCCATTAATGATAATTCTCTAGATGCAGTTAACCCTGCAGGTCCGGCTCCGATAATTATGATATCACTTTCAGCTCTATCTTGTAATACATCATAGAATTCTTTTGCAATAGCTCTTGTAATTTCTACTTCTTTTGCATCTGCAAAAATTTTATCTGGTCTTTGTTCATTCATTGACTCTTGCATGAATTTTTTCACTCTCAAACTCATTAATAGCTTTGGGTATTTTCATTCAAAATTAGGTAGCACTAACATAAACCGGCAAAAATGTGTACATTGTTTAATTGATGTGTGTAACTTACCCATATCAAAAACTTATAACCACATTGCGATCAAAAATCTATAGATGGCACAACAGCTAAGACCATCAAAACCGGCTGATAAACAGCCCAAGATTGATTGGTCCAGAAGACAAGAGGCAGAAAATTTTGCTGAAACCGTGAAGCTATTCCGTCAAGGCAAGATTGATCATGATTCATTTCGTAGATATCGTTTGCAACATGGTGCATATGGTACACGTATGACTGATGACTATGCAATGGTGAGGATCAAAGTTCCTGCAGGACAAATTTATCCATATCAATTAGAAAAGATTGCTCAGTTAAGTGAGATGTACTCTATTGGAAGTGCACATTTTTCAACACGTGAAAATATTCAACTTCACTGGGTAATACTTGAAGATGTTTCTGAGATAATGCAATCACTTGCTGATGTTGGAATGACATCTCGTGAAGCATGTGGAAATACTGTACGAAATGTAATGTGTAGTCCGTTATCTGGTGTTTGTAAAGATGAAATATTTGATGCCACTCCATACGCATTAGCAATTGCAAGATTCATGCTAAGAAATCCAATATGTCAAGGTCTTCCAAGAAAATTCAAATTTAATTTCACGTGTTGTGAAAAACATGGAATGATTCGTATTGTAGATGTTGGTCTCTTACCTCAAATTCAAGAAATTGATGGAGAAAAAAGAAAAGGATTCAAAATTTTCCTAGGTGGTGGATTAGGAAATCGTTCATTTGTAGGACATCAATTAGAAGACTTTACTCCTGTTGAAGATTTGCTTTATACCTCTATGGCTGTAATCAGAATCTTTGATAGAATGGGTGACCGAAAAAATCTATCTCGAAATAGAATGCGTTATCTAGTTAATGAAATGGGTTGGGAGAAATTCCAAAATCTTGTCTTAAAAGAAAGAGCTATTGTAAAAGCTACTCAATCTGTAATTGTCAAATTAAATATCGATGACGCCATAAATGAGATCCAAAGACCAATTTCAGTAACTGATGAATCTACTTCCGTCCCTGATGGATATGCAAGATGGCAAAAAACTAATGTTGAAAAACAATCTCAATCTGGATTCAATTCTGTATTCATTGGTTTGGAGGCTGGTGACATTACAGCTAATCAACTACGAAGTGTAGCAGAGATAATACGTGATTATTCTGCTGAAGGTTTTGCTAGAAATGGATTTTCACAAAATATTGTAATTCGATATGTTCATGATGATGACCTTGTATCTTTGTACTCAAAATTACTTGAAACCGGTCTTGCTAAATCTGGCTCATTAACAATGGCTTCTGCAGTAGGATGTTCTGGTACAACTTCTTGTAATCTTGCATTAACTAATTCTCATAGATTGGCAAAAGAGGTACAAAGAAAATTCCTAGAACTTAACTTTGATGAAGATGATGATTTGAAAGATTCAACTATCAAAATCAGTGGTTGTCCTAATTCTTGTGGGCAACACCAAATTGCGACAATTGGATTTTATGGTGGTGGTGGTCGACATGAAGCTAACATGTTCCCAAATTACACCATGTCATTAGGTGGTAAATTTGATGAAGATGCAATGCTTGGACATCACACAGCTCGTGTACCTGTAAAACGAATAATTCCTGTAATTCTAAAAATCATTGAATTGTTTAAAGAAAATAAACAACCTGATGATACTTTAGCTAAATGGATTGATAGAGTCGTTAAAGGAAATGAATCTTCAAAAATTACCGGTGTTGAAGATATTAAAAAAGAAATTGCGCCACTTATAGCTCCTCCAAAAATTGAAGATGAACCTGATTTCTACATGGATTATGGAAGTGACACTAACTATCACACAGTAACTGGAAAAGGTGAGTGTGCTGCATGATTGATTCTGATATTCCTGTAATTAATTCAAAAATTCTTCGTGAAAAAATACAAGAAAATTCAATTCGTATTGTTGATGTCAGACGAGACCAAGAATACCAGCAAGGTCACATAACAAATGCAGTGAATTTACCATTAGCAAAGCTTCTTGCTGATGATAGTCCTGAATCAATACAAAAAATAGCACAAGATTTGGGAATTTCAGATGATACTCCTGCAGTAATTTATGATGATACATTTGGTGCATTATCTTCTAGAGTAGTTTGGGCTTTACAGTACATTGGCCATAAAGATGTGAAATTACTAGATGTTACGTTTTCGCAATGGAAAGAACTTGGTTATGAAATTTCTACTGAAGTTCCTGAAATTGAAACTGCAACTCACTCTGTAAAAATTAATTCTGAAATAATGGCTACTGCAGAATATCTTGAAAAAGTTAAAGAAAACAAAAATGTTGTAATCATTGATAATCGTGAGCGATTAAATTATCTTGAACAACACATTCCTGGTGCAATTAACATACCATACAGAACCCTTTCTACTGACGGAAAAATTCTAAGAACAAAAGAAGGAATGAAAAATCTTCTAAAAAACAGAGGTATCTCTGAAGATGCTGAAATAATCACATATTGTGGTAGTGTGGGAACTTTGTCTGGTCTAGCATATTATGCTTTGAAATCAATAGGTGTACCAAATGTCAAATTGTATGTTCATTCCTTCAAAGAATGGAAAAGTCTTGAAAAGCCAATAGATAAACAAGAAAATGCTAATTATTGGGATCTTTCAGCAGAGTGATAGGAATGAAAGATATCAATGATGTAATGCCAAAGGTTCCAAATATGAAATGGGGGGCATTACTTAACAAAAAACCAACTAACAAAAAAATAGAAGAATTAAACAATTTACTTCCTCATAATGGTCGCTGGCATACTGTCTATGAAGAAGATGATGTATCTGTTATTGATGGAATTCCAATTATCAAAAAAGAAAAAGATTCTATGACTTAACTTTGTGGAACGTTTGCTCTTAACTTCTTTGTAACTGTGATTTCTATATTCTCAAATAATTCTAACATTTTCTTTTTATTGTCAATTAAGTAATCTTTACCTTTATCATCTAATCTTATTTTGAATAATCTTATTTCTCTATGTTCATCTAAAAAGTCCTCAATCATTTGTTGACCACATTTTGCAGGATTGATATATGCATCAAAACTTTCTACTGTTTTTTCTAAATCTTCATTTTCTATTGCAGACATTGTTGTTTGCACAGCTAATCCAATTTCTTTTAGACTTTTAATTGGTGTTGGAACTTTTCCAATTTCTTTTGGACCAAGCAGTCCTCGTTTTTTAGCACCTAATTTTTTTGCAACATCTGGAATTAAATCATAAATTGGTATAATTTGATTGAATCCTTGTCTCTTTTCATTTTTAACTACTACACCTTTCAAAATCAATTCATCTAATCCTTTGATTGTATCTTCTTTTCCTAGGAATGTTGTCCATACAATTGCCCCAATTGTATGATAACCTTGTCTTAATGATTCAATTAACACAACTTCGATAATTCTTTTGAATCCTTCTTCTGATCTTACATTGAGAAAATCTTTATCTTTGACAGCCTTTCTTGCATTTTTAACATCAATCTCAATTGAGCGTTTTAATGCTTCTAGTGAATCTGGTACTTGGTTTAACATTGAAAGATAACATCCTTTGTTATACCATGCCATGCCATATGTTGGGTCAGAATCTATTGCTTTTTCCACACAGTCTAATGCTTTAGCATAATTCTTTTTTTCATAGTTTACTAATGATTTTAGATTCCATGCTTCGGGATTTGTTACATCAATATCTAAAATTTTATCGTAAACTCTCATTGCTTCTGAATGATCATCTAAATGAAATCGTGAATATCCAAGTTTGAGCATGGCTTCAACATCATTAGGATCTGTTCTTAATATCATCTCAAAATTCATCACTGCTTCTTCTAACTTTTCGTCAGCCATCAAATTGATACCTTTTTTGAAAAGTCTGTCTCGTTGATAATTTACATTTGTTAAACTTTTATTTTCTTTTTTACTAAGAGACATATCTTTTTTCTTATCTTTCATAATTTAGATTTCTTCATTTAATGGATAAATATTAACCTGCTACTAGTGCTAAATTCACGCCTAATATTGCTAGAAAATGTAATTAAATACTAGATATTGAAAGAAACGATTATGCCATCATCAGAACATTTTACTGTAAAAGGACAATCTCCATACAAACAGAAAAATGGCGTTTTTGAAGTAGAATTTGCTATCACTGAGACAAAACCTACCGGTGAACAAATTGCTCAAAAATCCTTCCTTCCAATTTGGCGTGAAAAATCTCATCTCAATATTAAAAATGGAGAATTTGAAGCTACATTAGGCTCTCAATCAAATCCATTACCTGAAAAAATTTCTACATTTGCTACTGTCTGGATAATTCTTGTTGATCAATTCTCATCTGTTGGTTCATCATTTGAATTTCAAGTTCCTGAAACAATGAGACAGGTTCCACCAAAACCAAAACCTGATTCTTCATTTACAAAAACAAAACAAACATCACGTTCTTCTACAACTGGTGCAAAAGGTCCACCTGGTCAACCTGGTCCTGATGGAGACAAAGGAGACAAAGGAGACAAAGGTCCTGCTGGAGACAAAGGTCCTGCAGGACAAAAGGGAGTTACTGGAGACAAAGGAGACAAAGGAGACAAAGGTCCACCTGGTCTAAAAGGAGACAAAGGAGACAAAGGAGAAAAAGGATTAACAGGAGACAAAGGAGACAAAGGAGAACAAGGCGGTCGTGGATTATCTGGCGACAAAGGTGGAACTGGTCTACAAGGTCCATCTGGTGATAAAGGATTAACTGGTTTACGTGGCGATAAAGGAGAAAAAGGTCCAACCGGCCCTCCAGGTGTTCAAGGAGATAAAGGAGTTCCTGGAGCTGTTGGTGAAAGAGGAGACAAAGGTGTTACCGGTCCTATGGGAGAAAAAGGTCCAACCGGTCCACAAGGTCCTCAAGGAGAAAAAGGAAAGATTGGACTGACAGGTCCTCTTGGAGAAAAAGGCCCACGCGGTCCACAAGGTCAACCAGGTGACAAAGGAATAACTGGTGTTCCTGGTCCGCAAGGTGACCGTGGAACAATTGGTCCACAAGGTGAACAAGGTCCACCGGGTCTAACTGGAGAAAAAGGCCCACGCGGTCCACAAGGAATTCAAGGTCCACAAGGTGAACAAGGAAAACAAGGCTTACAAGGTCCACCCGGTGACAAAGGTTCTCAAGGTCCCCAAGGTCCTGTTGGAGAAAAAGGTCCACGCGGTCCACCTGGTCCACCTGGAGAAAAAGGTCCAACAGGTGGAATGTCTGAAGAACAAAAACAGCTGTTCAAAGACATGCTTGACATTTTAGTTAGAAAAGGAATAATGACTGCTGAAGAACAAATTGAACTACAAAGTCATTTGTATTAGATAATTAGTACAAACTTTCTGCAACTGTTCTATATGGTTGAAGCCATCTTTCATGATTACATTCTGTACATTTGAATAACCATCTTCGTTTTCTTGTTACTACTTTTGGCATAACTACTACCTCATGTTTAGTTTTAGCCATACAGTAATCGCATCGTCTTTCTTCATACTGTTTTGGTTGGTCTTTTGTTCCTAAAAATTCTGCTAATTTTCTAAAATCATTTTTTAATTCATCAACTAATTTTTGATTGTAAATTGTTGCAGCAGGATGAAATGTAACAAAAAATTTTCTTCCATCTTTTTCGACAATTTTTCCATGATTCTTTGTTATCTCTTTTCCATCTAATAGGGTACCATATGCAGTATTTCCCATTACACAGATAATCTTTGGATTAATTATTTCAATTTCTTGATTAATGAACTCATTACATGACTCTTCTTCTTTTTTTGAAGGAACCCTATTTTTTGGAGGTCTACATTTTACAATATTTGTGATATAGACATCTTCTCGATTAATTCCCGTATCTTCTAAAATCATATCCAGTCTTTTTCCTGCAGCCCCCACAAATGGCTCTCCATGAATGTCCTCATTCTTGCCTGGTGCCTCTCCGACAAAAATTACATCTGCATCAAAATTTCCTTTTCCTGGGACTGCCATTATACGAGTTTCACATAATTCACATTTTTTACATTCTCTGACATTTTTGGCAACTGAATCAAGCTTATGCATATCTATGATTCGAGGAACTACTGAATAATTAATCTAAACTCATCTGCGATATTGCAGGTAAAGTAAAAAAATACTCATCTTCAAACTCAAAATCAGTCTCTCCTTTTTCTCTTAATGATTCAAAATAATTACTACAATCTGAGTGAAATCGTAGATTGGCATTATTTTGACTAGACATGTATACCGATCTAAAACAATTCTTTTGTTTGGCTTTGTGAGAATAATTTGTTACACTGGTCTGTATGTTTTACTCATTAAAAGAATACATAATAGAACCAAGCCTAAAATGCAATTATGAGCGATTTACAAAAATCTGAATCAGAGTTTATTATCAATGAACAAAAAAACCTTGATTTGGAATTTCTGAAATTTTTTGACCCTACTACAATGAGTATTCATCTCAAAGAAAATCAAAAACCTCTTGGGAAAAAAGGAATGCCTGGAAGTTTTGAATTAGTGGAACTTGATACAAAAACACTTGACCGTGATTATCTTGAAATTATAACAAATCAAATTCTATCTGCAATTGATGATGAAACTCTTGGAAATACCGAAATCTCAAAACCTGGTGCTCTGGTAATACAGTATAGGGATTATCGAATTGCAATAACTAGACCTCCCTTCTCTGAACTCTTAGAAATTACAATAGTTCATCCAATCAAACAAATGTCACTTGAGGATTACCATCTATCTGAAAAACTGATGTCAAGATTAGAAAAACAAGCAGAAGGAATTCTCATTTCCGGCGCTCCCGGTTCTGGAAAAAGTACACTTGCATCTGGAATTGCAAATTTCTTTAATCGTTCTGGGAACATTGTTAAAACATTTGAATCTCCACGTGATTTACAAGTGGACCCTGGCGTAACTCAGTACACCAGACTAGATGGAAGTTTTGAAAATTCTGCTGACATCTTGTTACTTGTTAGACCTGATTATACAATATTTGATGAAGTCAGACGAAGAGAGGATTTTAGAATCTTCAGTGATCTTAGATTAACCGGAGTTGGAATGGTTGGTGTTGTTCATGCAAATACCCCTATCGATGCAATTCAAAGATTTATTGGAAAAATTGAACTTGGAATTATTCCAAATGTACTTGACACTGTAATTTATGTAAAAGATGGAGGAATTTCCAAAGTTTATGATTTGGAACTCAAAGTCAAAGTTCCATCTGGAATGGTTGAACAAGATTTGGCACGCCCTGTAATTGAGATATCTGATTTTGAAACAAATACTTTGGAATATGAAATTTATACATTTGGTGAGGAAAACATCATAATTCCTGTAACTGAAAATGGCTCACAAAAAAGTGGAATCGAACATTTAGCTGAAGAAAAAATTCTAGATAGACTGTATAGATTTGATTCTAATCCTAAGGTTGAATTTCTAAGCCCTGGAAGAATCAAGATTTACGTTTCAAAAGATTCGATTCCTGCACTAATTGGAAAGGCAGGAAAAACCATTCAAGAATTGGAAAAATCTCTTGGTCTACATATTGATGTTGAAGAACGTGGTGCACAACAAGAGCTTCCATCTCAATCTTTACCTTATGACTTTTCAGAGTCTGGAACTGCTTTGATATTTGAAGTAGATAGACAGTTTACCGGGACTGTGGCAAGTTTTGTAGTAAATGACGAGTTTCTTTTCTCATCTAGAATCGGCAAAAGAGGTAAGATCAAAATCTTGAAGCGTTCTACTGAAGGTAAGCGTTTTTCTAGATTTGTAAATAATGATGATAATTTAGAAATATTTCTCAAAAGTCATTAAAGCTAGAAACCATCTTTGGATTTGCTTTGAAAAATGTCACAAATTTTCTAATCTGTCTAATTGTTTTTGGATTTAGATGATGTTCAATTCCTTCTGCATCTTGATTTGCAATTTCTTTTCCAATTCCTAAAATCTCAAAAAATTCCAGTAAAATTCCATGTTTTTGTTTTATTATGTCTGCAATTCGCTGACCTTTTTCTGTTAGATTAATTCCATAATATTTTTCGTATTCTAGATATCCTTCTGCATCTAGTTTTTTGAGCATCTTTGTTACACTTGGCGCACTGACATTCATGTATCTTGAAATATCTAATGTTGCAGCATATCCTTTCATATCTACTAATTCTGAAATGACTTCCAAATAATCTTCAACTCTTGAAGAAATTGCTTTTTCAGATTGATGTGCTGCTTTGATTGAATCTAATCTGCGTGAAGTCTTGTTTTTCATTATGGCAATATCGGATTTCCTTTTATATAAATTGGAAATTATTGTGACGAAATCTTGACTTGAATGTAGTCGATTTTGATCACTGACTGTTAACTATATTTTCTAAAACATCAGTTAATGACAGACCCACTTAGGGAAAAAATTGAAAAATTACGTATAATGAAGGAATCTGCTTCTAGACGTTCTGGTTTGTATAGTGACATGGGGAAATTAGATGATAAAAAAACATCCCAATCTCTTGGTGCATTAAACAGGGCATCGGCTCCAGGTAAAAAAATGCAAAAATTAGGATTTGTCATGTTATGGATTCCTGAGCCAACAGGCGTTACAGTTGCTGTTGGGGCTCCAATGATTTTAGCAGGTAGATTTTTGGATAAAAAATACAATGGTTCTACTCTGAAAGATATTGGCCATAGCACTCATGAAACCCTATCCTCAATCAATAACTTCAAAGCATCATTGTGATTGCTTTAGTTTTTATTTTATCTAATCTGACATAAAATATGCCAACGCGTCTTCAAGTTCTGATTCCAATTGGAGTTGCAGCTGTTATTGTTGGTGTTGCTGGAATGATTTCTCTTCCTTCTGAAGTAAGTATTGATGCAAATTCTAACTTCTTGATGGGCACTGTCCAATTAGATGATGAAATTCTTCAAGTATACATTGCAGATAATGACCCTCGTAGAATGCGTGGGTTGATGTGGGAAACTCAAAGTTTTCTTGCTGATGATAAAGGAATGCTCTTTGTATTTGATGAGCCTGGAAAACGTTCCATGTGGATGAAAAATATGCAATTTCATTTAGATATAATTTGGTTTGATGAAAACGGAAGTGTAGTTTCAATTAAAAAAAATGTCCCTCCTTGCATTACTCCTCTTGAAGTAATGAGCTGTAAATCTGATGGTGTTTCTGCTGAAAACGCTCAGTATGTTCTTGAAATGACATCTGGATATGTTGATGAGCATTCCATAAATGAAAAATCTCAATTAGAAATTATCTCGATTTAGATGAATCTATTTTATCAAAGGACGTATCTTGTTTTAGGAATGTTTTTTGTATTTGTTGGAGCATATACTGGATTTGATGCTGGAATTAGTTATCAGACTACCACTACGGTAATAGTGATAATTGTTAGTATTGGATTTGTCTTAGGTGGAATTTATCTTCTCATCACATATCTGAAAAATCGGAAGATCTTAAAACAAGCCGATTAATCAGTATGGTATGACTGATTTTAAAAAAATTGCAGCAGATGGTTTTGAAATAAATGCACGAATTCTTGATAGCAATCCTGATGATGCAGCAGCACGCTCTTACATGCTAGGAATCATGATGGCAAAGCATCTAGATGAAGAACATATCAAACGCGCGAAACGATATGTAATAGATTAACTGACCAAATAAGAAAATCAAAAAAATACTGTGAAAATTTTCACAATCTATGCTGCTTGTTTTTGTCCTAATAGTGACAAAAGTGGCATTGCATCCCATTGATACATGTATGATGAAAGAAATGATTTGCATGCGTTATTGTATGCATTGAAAAAGCCCTCTACTGTAGCTTTATCGCCTTCAACAACAGACATTGCGGTTTTATTATCGTCAAAAGAACCGCTCCAAATCATGTTTCCTTTAGCATTCCAGTCGTCAATGATTGTAGCAATCGTGCCTGCTGCAGCTGCTACATCTTGTGCTTTTGCATCTTCTTTAAAGACGCTAACTAAAACATATGGTGATTTTTCAGCCATACGGAGATGTTAATAATTCAATATTAAAATTCGATGCAGATTTTCTATACTTGTTCTAATAATATGGAAGAGCGCCGTTAGCAACATTCCAGTAGTTGACGACATGTATTCTGGTTTTTAGATCAAAGCATACGATGCTGTGTCACTAACGGCATAAACAAATTCTTCTTTTAGAATAATTAAAACTAGTTTTGAACTTAAAATAATATTCTCAATAACTAGAATTAGATGTATTTCTTGTAAATTTTGTATTTCATTGTAATGCACTGCAGCACATTCTTAATCTCAATTCTAAGAATGGAGAACTCAGATCCATGTTATTAGTACACCAATAGATTAGGCTTCAATGACTATGAACGTAAAAGTACTTTCATTATTCATTCTCATGGCGTTAAGTCCTGTGGCTGTTTCTGCTGCACATGCAGATGCTGGTTATACTGAAAAACTAGAATTTGGTGCAGCACTAGAAGAAGCACTTGGTCACTTTTGGGCAATTGAGCAAAACTTGGATGAAAACAATGCAAAACTTGCATTGGTTCACGCAACACATCCAATTGCAGAGCTCTATGACGCAATGAAACCAACATTAGCTGGAGCCAATCCATCACTAGACGCAAAATTCAATACCGTTCTTGAAGAACTTGGCGTAAAAGCATCAACTGATGTCAGCAGAGCTGACGCAGATGCTGCAATCGCTGAGGCAAAAGAAATGGTTGCATTAGCAAGAAGTGAAGTTATTGGTGACGAGTTAAGTAACGAACCTGGATTCCGAATGGAGTTAGCAAGAACTTTACTTGAAACATCCATTGCAGAATATGCTGAAGCAATCGACGGCGGAGCTATCGTTGAGATGGCCGAGTTCCAAGACGGTTCAGCATTTGTCTGGAGAG
>Ga0208766_1000311_pt1 | contig 26894 bp, 28 predicted proteins | sample ETN01SmetaG_3_FD_185792 | JGI IMG/M metagenome (GOLD analysis project Ga0208766, IMG submission 185792) | Marine microbial and viral communities from oxygen minimum zone, Eastern Pacific Ocean - ETNP2014F12-01SV263 (SPAdes) (version 2) | ecosystem: Environmental > Aquatic > Marine > Oceanic ... | reverse complement strand
CGCAATTACCCATCGAGACAACTTAATTGATGAGATTGAGCATGCAATCAATGAAGCTCAAACAATGTCAGGGGTAAATATAGAAAATATTGCTTTAGGTATTTCTGGAGAACACATAAGAGGAATAAATACTCAAGGAGCAATTGCTATAGGAGGACCTCAGACATCAAATGTAACATTACAAAATGAAATTACTTCGAATGATGTAAAAAAGGTCCTTGATCTAGCAAAAGCAATTTCGCTTCCAATTGATAGGGATATTTTGCATGTACTTCCGCAAGAATATGTTATTGATACAATGAACTCAATTAAAGATCCAGTTGGCTTAACAGGCAGAAGGCTTGAGGCCAAGGTTCATGTTATTACAGTGGCAACAACTGCGGCTACAAATTTAGTTAGCTGCGTTGAGGAGTTAGGTGTAAGAGTAGAAAATATTATCTATCAAGGATTGGCTTCAAGCGTTTCAACATTAAATGAAGATGAAAAGAAACTAGGCTCAGTATGCGTAGACATTGGAGCAAGCACAACAGATATAATTGTATATTTTGAAGATGGGATTCAACATACAGCTACATTAGGAATTGGTGGGGCAAGTATAACAAACGATATAGCTGTCATGCTTCAAGTTGGAATCGATGAGGCAGAAAAAATCAAAAGAACCTACGCTTCAGCTAAGGCATCAATGTCTTCTCCTGATCTTGAATTTGACCTTCCAGCTCAAAATGGAAATTTGAAAAGAAAAATTTCTGAGCATCGATTATCACAATACGTTGAAGCAAGAATGGTTGAAATTCTTCAATTAATTATGAAAGAAGTTTCAAGGGCAAATATTAGTGAAAAGTTAACTTTTGGACTAATTATGACCGGTGGTGGTTCAGAATTAAAGAATCTATCAAGTTTAGCTCAAGAAGTAACAAACATGAGGGTCAGGATAGGTAAACCTGAAAATATAAGCGGTTCAGTTGAAATTGCCTCTGAACCTTCTTTTGCTAGCGCAATAGGACTCACAAAATGGAAATACGCTGAAGAAGATCTAATTATTAAAAATGGGGGATTTGAGATTTCAAAAGCACTAGGAAAAGTAAAAACGCTATTTAAAGAATTATTTTAATTGAAAAAACCACATACAAAAAGGAGTAATACTATGCTATTTGAATTTGATAGCTTAGCTGAGCAAAAAGCAAATCTAAAAGTGATTGGAGTTGGTGGAGCAGGTGGAAATGCTGTTAACCGCATGATACAGGCTGGCATGAAAGGCGTTGACTTCATGGTCATTAATACTGATGCCCAGGATCTAGAGAATAACGCAGCTGAAAATAAAATACAGATTGGTAAAAATCTCACAAGAGGACTAGGAGCTGGTGCAAAAGCTGAAATAGGTCGCGATGCTATAGAGTCAGATAAGGATGCAGTTAAATCCTTAATTGAAGGCGCTGATATGGTATTTATCACAGCTGGAATGGGTGGTGGCACAGGAACAGGAGCCGCCCCAAGAATAGCCCAAATAGCGCGAGAAATGGGTGTTCTTACGGTTGGTATTGTAACGTTGCCATTCAATTTTGAAGGACCAAAAAGAATGAATCGTGGACTTGCTGGTATCACAGAACTTAGAAAGGTATGTGATACATTAATTTCAATCCCTAATCAGAAATTAATGTCTGTAGTAGATAAAAATACAACGGTTGTAGAGGCATTTAAATTGGCTGATTCTGTTCTACATCATGCTTCTAAAGGCATTTCTGACCTGATTAATGTTCACGGACTTGTAAATCTAGATTTTGCAGATGTTGAAACAATTATGAAAAATATGGGTGAAGCAGTTATAGGAACTGGTACAGCAAAAGGTGAAGAAAGAGCAGTTTTAGCAGCACAACAAGCAATCTCTAGCCCTCTACTAGATAACGCATCAATTTCAGGCGCTCAAGGTGTTTTAGTTAACATTACAGGTGGGTCAGATTTAGCCATAATGGAAGTTGATCAAGCAACAAATATCATTTTTGAAGAAGCTGGGCAAGGTGCAAATATTATCTTTGGTGCTGTTATTGATCCAGATCTAAAAGATGAAATTATGGTAACGGTAATAGCTACTGGATTTAATCATAAAGTTGCACAAGATGGTACTTCTTCAAAAGCGATCGAATCTCATCTTGAAACACAGCAACATTACAAAACAGTCACGGAACAGGAAAATGTGCCGCTTCACGCACAAGATACTCAAGAAGAACTAGCCTCGGAACAGCTACCTATAGAAAATCCTGAACCTACAAAACTGTTTGATGATTTGAATCCTATCATGAAAGAAAATGACTTAGATGTTCCTGCATTCATAAGAAGACAACAGGATTAATTATAAAATAGTATTACTTGCTTAGTTTTGCCCTTCTGATTTTAATTGGGAGGGCAAATACTCCCAACATAGAAGCTAAGGATTATAAAATTAGCGGTCTTTAAACTTTCTTTCCTTCAGCCTTCATTTTATTCAGTACTTTTCGTATACCAATTTTATCAATCAACCGAAGGCCTTGAGTAGATACAGTTAAAGTGATCCAGCGATTTTCATCAGCTAGCCAAAAACGCTTTTTTTGAAGGTTTAAATTAAATCGTCTTCGGGTTTTATTGTGGGCATGACTGACATTATTGCCAAACATAGGCTTTCTACCCGTTACATCACATACTCTACTCATAATATTTATCTTATAATTATATCTTTTTATTAAATACCGAGGGCAAATGTAAAATTATATCTAACGATTTGAAAGAATTATTTAAGTAATATTAATTATCTTAAATTTTATGGTGAAAATTGGAAAAATATCTATTAATACGCCAATTCTTTTAGCCCCAATGGCTGGTGTTACAGATTACCCGTTTAGGGTTCTTTGTAAAGAACAAGGTGCTGGAATTGTCTATTCAGAGTTTGTTTCTGCTCATGGAATAATTCGTGAAAATGTAAAAACCTTACAAATGATCAAATTTTCAGAGTTTGAAAGACCAATTGGTGTTCAGATTTTTGGAGATACACCGGAAGTAATGAGCAAAGCAGCTAGGCGTGTTTATGAAAAATTCTCACCAGATATCATTGATATAAACTATGGGTGTCCTGTGCCTAAAATAACAAAAAAAGGCGCTGGATCTGCGGCTTTAAAAGATCTATGTTTAATGGATGATATAACATTGGCTGTAGTTGAAGCTGTTCCTGAAGTGCCTGTTACTGTTAAAATGAGAGCAGGCTGGGATCGGTCATCTATAGTTGCTCCTGAGGCTGGAGAGAGACTTGAAAAAATCGGTGTTAAAGCCATTGCCCTTCATCCAAGAACTACAAAACAAAGCTATACCGGTAAAGCCAATTGGAAATTGATTAAATTATTAAAAGAATCAGTCAATATTCCCGTGATAGGAAATGGCGATATAAAGAAACCAGATGATGTTCAAAAAATGTTTGATGAAACTCACTGTGATGCAGTGATGATTGGTAGAGCAGCTCTTGGAAATCCGTGGTTTTTCAAAGAAGCGGTTGCGTTATATCGCGGTAAGCAATCTCCGCCTCCTCCATCAATTTCATTACGCATAAAAGGCTGTAAAAAACATTTTGATAATATGATCGCCTGGCATGGAGAAAGAACCGCAACAAATTTGATGCGAAAACACTTTGGATGGTATATAAGAGGATTTCAAGGTGCTAGTAGCTATAGAAAGTCGTTGGTATCTGCTCCAGATAAACAAACAATGTTTTCTATATTAAATTCAATTGTTTGATTGAATAGTCAATTTTTCACCAATAAATTCGCTTCCAGATTTTATTTGTTTTTATTTAACTAGAGAAAGAAATGTCATACTCATTTAACAAGCCTATAAATGAACCAGTACGCGACTATGCCCCTGGATCAAATGAAAAAACTTCATTAAAACAAAAAATTAATGAATTAAAAACTCAACATATTGAAGTGCCATTAATAATTAATGGAAAAGATTATAAAACAGATGATACCTCAACTATTGATGCTCCACATGATCATAGCGCTAAACTTGGCAAATTCCATAATGCAAGCAATAAGGAAGTTGAATTGGCAATTGACTCCTGCATGCAAGCATGGGCTTCATGGTCTAAAACAGATCTCGAGGAAAGATGCGCAATCTTTAACCGTGCAGCTGATCTTCTTGCCAATGAATGGCGTGATACAATTAACGCTGCGACAATGCTAAATATGAGTAAAAATGTTTTTCAAGCAGAGATTGATGCAGCTTGTGAAATGATCGACTTTTTCCGTTTTAATTCATGGTATGCCTATGAGCTATCTACTCAACAACCAATGTATTCAACTGAGTTTGTAAAAAATTCTCTTGAAATGAGAGCTCTTGAAGGATTTATTTTTGCAGTTTCACCTTTTAATTTTGCATCTATTGGCGGAAACCTCCCCTCCTCCCCCGCTTTAATGGGGAATGTGGCGCTATGGAAGCCCGCTTCAAGCGCAGTGTTACCTGCATACTATATCATGAAGTTATTACAAGAGGCAGGCCTTCCAGATGGGGTAATTAATTTCATTCCAGGATCTGGAAGAAAAATTGGTCCAAAGGTCATGGATAATCCAAATCTAGCGGGAGTACATTTTACGGGGTCTACAAATGTATTTAAAGGAATGTGGGAAACAGTTGGAAAAAATATCAACCAGTATAAATCCTACCCAAGAATTGTTGGCGAAACAGGAGGTAAAGATTTTTGCATTGCCCACGAATCAGCAAATATTGAAGTTCTAGTTACTGCAATGATAAGAGGTGCATTCGAATATCAAGGTCAAAAATGCTCTGCAATGTCTCGAGCGTATATCCCATTGAATATTTGGCCAGCTACTAAAGAACTCTTCATAGGTGAGGTAGAAAAAATTTCTATTGGCAGTCCTGAGGATTTTAGTCACTTTATGAATGCAGTGATTGATCGACCTGCCTTTGATTCAATAAGTGAATATATTGAATATGCTAAATCCTCACCTGATGCAGAAATAATTACAGGCGGCAACTGTGATGATTCCAAAGGATTTTTTATTGAGCCTACAACAATTCTTACTACTGATCCAAAGTTTCGCACTATGTGTGAAGAAATTTTTGGGCCTGTGCTGACTATATATATTTATGATCCAACAGATTGGTCTAATATATTGGATACGATAGATAGTACCTCTGATTATGCCCTAACTGGGTGTGTTGTTTCAGAAGATAAAGGCGCTATATCAGATGCAAAAGACAAATTAAGTCATGCTGCTGGAAACTTTTATATTAATGATAAACCAACTGGGGCTGTAGTTGGTCAGCAACCATTTGGAGGGAGCAGGGCATCTGGGACGAATGATAAAGCTGGATCAATGTTCAATCTAATACGATGGGTATCTATGCGAACAATAAAAGAAACCTTAGATTCACCAAAAGATTATCGATATCCATTTATGGATGAGTCCTAATTGATTCAAGGAAATAATAAATTATGAAAATACATGAATACCAGGGAAAAGAAATTTTTAGAAGTTTTTCAATACCCACACCTAGAGGATACTTGATTGAAGATATTGGTAATGCTGAAGATATCATTAAGAAGGCTCAAAGTGAATTCAACTCTGAAACTGTAGTAATAAAGGCCCAAATACATGCAGGTGGCCGCGGAAAAGGTGGAGGCGTAAAAGTTTCTAAAGATTATGCATCCGCACTAAAGAATGTGAAAGAAATGCTTGGAATGCGTCTTGTAACGCATCAAACCAGCAAAAACGGTCAGAAAGTGCGAAAAATTTATGTGGAAGAAGCTTCTGATATTAAAAATGAATACTATTGTGCAATAACTTTAGATAGAAACCTTGGAAAAGATGTTTTTATGGTTTCAACTGAAGGAGGCGTAGAAATTGAAAAGGTCGCAGAGGAAACACCTGAAAAAATCATTAAAACATGGATAGATCCTCTTGTCGGAATGAAATCGTACCAAGCACGAAAACTTGCATTTGGGCTGAAGTTAGAAGGCAACGCCTTTAAGGAATCTGTATCACTATTTCAAAAACTTTATCAATGCTATATAAATACAGATGCTTCATTGGTTGAAATTAACCCCCTTGTTTTAACATCAGATGAGCGGATTATTGCTTTAGATGCAAAATTTAATTTTGATGGGAATGCGCTCTATAGGCAAAAAGAGGTACTAAGCCTGCGAGATCTCAATGAAGAAGATTCTACAGAAGTAGAGGCAAGTAAATTTGATTTGAATTATATTAAATTAGATGGAAATGTAGGTTGCATGGTAAATGGCGCTGGATTAGCAATGGCAACTATGGATATAATCAAACTTGCTGGAGGTGATCCTGCAAATTTTCTGGATGTTGGAGGTGCTGCTAGCGCTGAAACTGTAAAGAATGGATTTAAGATTATCCTATCTGATAATAATGTAAAGGCTATTTTAATTAATATTTTTGGCGGAATTGTAAGATGCGATAGGGTTGCAAATGGAGTCATAGACGCAGTAAAAGAGCTAGGCCTTGAAGTTCCAGTGGTTGTAAGGCTTGAAGGAACCAATGCTAAAGAAGCGAAATCTATTCTTGATCAATCAGGTCTTTCGATCATCGCAGCAGACGATATGAGAGATGCGGCAGAAAAAGTCGTAATGGTAGCTACTAAATCTTAGGAAATATATATGTCAATTATTGTAAATAAAAACTCTAAAGTGATAGTTCAGGGTATTACTGGATCCGAGGGAAGTTTCCATGCATCAGAAATGTTAGCTTACGGAACAAATATTGTAGGTGGTGTTACCCCTGGAAAAGGTGGCACAAAAGCAATTGATGGTAAAATATTGGTTTATAATTCTGTAGAGGAGGCAAAAAATGCTACGAACGCTGACGTATCTATAATTTTTGTACCTCCCCCCTTTGCAGCGGAAGCGATAATTGAAGCATCTGAGGCAGGAATAGAAGTAGTAGTGTGCATATCTGAAGGGATTCCTGTTAGAGATATGGCATTAGTTAAAAGAGTGGTCGATCAGAACAAGACGAGATTAATTGGCCCCAACTGCCCAGGAATAATTACAGTAGAAGAATGCAAGCTTGGTATTATGCCTGGATTTATTTGTAAAAAAGGCAATATTGGTGTCGTTTCAAAGTCAGGTACTTTAACCTATGAAGCTATTGGACAGCTTGTTGATGCAGGTTTGGGTCAAACGACCGCTATTGGTATTGGAGGAGACCCAATTATTGGCACAACCATGATTGATATACTAGATCTATTCGAAAAAGACCATGAGACAGAAGGCGTCGTATTGATAGGTGAAATTGGAGGTCAGATGGAAAACGATGCAGCTCGCTGGGTTAAAGAAAATATGTCTAAACCAGTAGTTGGCTTTATTGCAGGTCAAACTGCTCCGGAAGGCAGAAGAATGGGCCACGCTGGAGCTATTGTGTCTGGTGGCGATGATACCGCTGAAGCTAAAATGAGAATTATGAAAGATTGTGGAATTATCGTTTGTGAATCAGTTGCAGAAATCGGTGAAAAGATGAAGAAAGCAATAAAATAAGTTAATATTTGGAGAGAGTTTTGAATAATAAAACATTTGCAATCATAAAACCAGATGCCGTTAAGAACGGTCATGTTGGAAAAATAATTGATAGAATTATTAGTAATGATTTTAAAATATTAGGATTAAAACTAATGCGAATGACCAAACCGCAAGCAGAGGGTTTTTATGAAATACACCATGATAAGCCCTTCTTTACAGAATTGACCGCATTTATGTCATCAGGTCAATGCATAGTGATTGCGCTTGAAAAACCAGATGCGGTTAATCAATGGAGAGAATTAATCGGAGCTACAAACCCAGATGATGCTCTAGATGGTACTATTAGAAAAGACTTTGCTTCCTCTTTAGGAGAAAATGCGGTACATGGTGCTGATAGCGATGAAAATGCGCTTAGAGAAATAGGTTTTTTCTTTAATAATACAGAATTAATAGCGAATCACTAACAGTTGCATTTGTCCTACTCAAATCTTCAAATTCCTTATTAGGGTTTATGTCTTTTATGAACAAAAAAATATATTTAGCGTCCTTACTCATTTTAATGGTCAGCTGTACAAGAGAAAATCCTGTTGGATACGTTGGTCAGCCGGTAGTAGCAACCATAGATATTCCTGAGGATAGTCAAGATTTAGAATTTATTTGGGAATTAACAAACATTCCTGATGATAGCTATTTAAATAACTCGGATATTCAAGCAGGTGATGATAGCTATTCAGTGAAATTTATTCCTGATGTTATTGGCGAATTCAGTATAGAGGCATCTGTTTTTCAGTATAATGATGAAGTTGAAACTCAATCATTCATCTTCAGCATTGTTGAAGCAATTGTATTCGAAGAAACTAATATAGATGAAGATGAATATAGCGCTTTAGATACCTTAGCAGTGTCAGAGTTGCTTTCTGAAAATGAAATGAATTGGTATGAAAATGATGAAGTAGATCAATATCTTTCTTCTGTTAATTCAGATTCTTCATCTTCTAATAAATTAACAAAATCAGTTTTGCCAAAAGAAAAAAAGGTCTCCCCTGCTTCAAAAAAGAAAAAGAAAAGAAAAAAACAATTCAATGGCCAATCGATTCCTTTTGATTCGAACAGATTTACCATTCAAATTGCTTCAAAAAAACAGCTTGAAGATGCTAAAAAAGTTGCCGCTAAATTAATTGAGGCAGGCTTTGATGCCTATATACAAAAAGCATTTTTCAAGGAAACTAATGAGGTTTGGTTTAGAATCAGAGTTGGCAGCTACGATAATCGCGATACAGCAACTGCAGTAGCAAAATCTCTTTCAGAATCTCGCCGGGAAAAAGCCTGGGTTGATTTCGTTAGATACGAAAATTAAAATCATTTCATCACTTAATAATTCAATTGGAACTCAATTATAATATAAAAGATATTCTTCGCGCGCCAAGGCTGGCGCTCAGTCTTACAAAAATCATAATATTTGCCCGTGCAAATATCGTAGGGTATTGTGTTTATTTTGTTGCGAATTACCTCGCATTATTCTTATCAGGACAATCCATCCTTGATATTTGGAATAATCATGGTATCTATCCTTGTGCGTATATCTATGAATTGCCTTGGTATGCATCAGCCTTATTTTGGCTAAGTACTAGCTATTGGATTTTAGTTATTTACGGCTCAATGGCTTCTGCGTCAAAAGTAACCTACCAAGAATTAAAAGGGGATCATTTTTTTTCTGCTGGCGACGCGCATAAATATCTTGAAAAAAATTGGCACCCAATAATCTTTGCGCCATTTTCAATTATTGCGATTCTTCTTTTCTACGTACTTATTGCATCCTGCTTTGCTTTAATTGGTAAAATACCATGGATCGGTGAGTTTATTTTTGCTATTCCTTACTTTATTCATCTTTTTGGGTCTGTCTTTGCCTTTTTTACCTTTTTTGTACTAATAGTTTCAGTGATTTATACGCCTATTATTGTTGGTACGCTTAAAGAAGACACCATGGGAACAGTATTCAACAGCTATATGATTTCATGGAGATTCCCTATACATATTGCATTATATCATCTTGTCTTATTTCCAATTATTTACCTATCGCAGCTTGTTTTAATGGTTTCGATATTATCTGGATTTAAATTACTCAATTCAATCTTTGGTAATGATTTACTGATGGCCGAAAAATTAAATAATATCGTTGGTCAAGCTGCATACAGTGTTTGGCCAAAAGATCTTTTCTCTTCAATTCATGGTTCTTATTTAACTGGATTTTATGATTTTTTCGTTCCTTTTTCTAGTGGAAGTATGAGCGGAACTGAAACAGTTTCTAGCGTGATAGTTGGATGCTTCTTATTAGTAATAATTGTTATTTGGTTTTCTTATTGCTTATCATTATTTACAGTTGGTGAAACATTAATTTTCAATATCTTTAAAAAAAGAACGGGTACAGATTTGCTTATGATTAATCATGAACAAGAAATTGAAAATATTAAGGAAAATATGGGGCTAGATCAATCGACTGATTGATTATAAACTATAATTAAATTATTATTATGAAATTATATCGCACAGAACTTGAGGCAGGCTTAAATAATAAATTGATTAATTTATCTCCAGAATCACTGAGATTAAGTCAGTTTGCAAAAAAAATACAATGCGAATTATCCAATGAAAAGAGTTCTTCAGGGTTTAGAATTTATGGGAAAATAGATTCTACAATAAATGTATCATGCGATAGGTGCTTGAAAGATTATCAAGATGATTTATCATCAAAATTGAATATTATTTTAACAAAGAATGAAGAAATAATTAAAGAAATGAACTCAGATGTAATGATATTCAATAATTCTGATGATTTTATAGATATAAGTGATATTTTACGTGATATTATTTTACTGGATGAACCTATAAAAAAACTATGCAATAGTAATTGCAAGGGGCTTTGTTCAAATTGCGGGTTAAATTTGAATGAAAAACATTGTGATTGTAAAAAATTTGAGCCTAATGAAAGTTTAAAAAAATTAGAAAATTTAATTAATTATAATTTGGAGTAAATATGGCATTACCTAAAAGAAGACAATCAAAAGCTAGAGGAAGAAAACGCAGAACTCATTATAAGGCTAGCTCTGTGAGTACCAGCACATGCTCTCAATGTAATCAAGCAAAGATACCGCATAGAATTTGTCCAAATTGCGGCTATTATAAAGGGCGAGCTGTTATTTCAGTAACGGAATAAAGCTACTATTGGCATGAATATTGCTTTAGATGTCATGGGTGGCGACCAAGCCCCCAAGGCACCAGTTAAAGGCGCAATAGCAGCCCTTAGCAGAACTCAAAAAGATATCAAAATCATCTTGCTTGGAGATAAATCAATAATCCATCAAGAGCTCAATGGTTTTACCTCTGATCGATTAGAAATTATTCATGCTACCGAGCATGTAACAATGGATGATATTGCATCTAAGGTTATAAAATCAAAACCTGACTCTTCTATGGTTAAAGGAATACATCTAGTCAAAGACAATAAAGCTAATGCATTCATAAGCGCAGGAAATACTGGCGCGCAAATGGCAACATCAATACTTGCACTTGGCAGAATCCCTCATGTTAAACGCCCAGCATTAAGTGTCTTCTTTCCAGCTATAACCGGAGGAAAGATTTTATGCGATGTTGGAGCTAATCCAGATGTTACAACTGAACATTTGTTACAATTTGCAATAATGTCATCAGTCTATTTAGATCATGTTGAAGGTGTAAAAAACCCTAAGGTAGGATTGATAAATATAGGCGAAGAACCCTCAAAGGGATCTGAGCTATATCAAGAAGCCTATTCCCTATTAAAAAGAGAGCTCCCAAACTTTATTGGTAATGTCGAAAGTAGAAATATTCTCGTTAGTGAGGCTGATGTATTAGTTTGCGATGGGTTTGTGGGAAACACAATTATCAAATTTGCTGAGGGATGGGTTGCTTCATTTGCAGATATGATTAAAAAAAAGATAACGAGTAAGGCCCGCTATAAAATTGGTGCACAAATGGTGCAGCCTGCGTTAGATGAGATAAGGAATAAATACGATTACGAAGAACATGGCGGAACTCCGCTTTTAGGGATAAATGGTATTTCGATTGTATGTCATGGAGCCTCAACTTCGAAAGCGATAATGAATTCGATTATCTTAGCACAAAAATCAATTAATGAGAAATTAATTGAGGATATTTCGAAAGGAATTAATGATCATTTGGAGCCACTAAATTGAACGCTAAAATTACAGTAACTGCAAAATACCTACCAGAAAGAACACTAACAAATACTGATTTGGAAAAAATGGTTGAAACATCAAATGATTGGATATTGTCACGTACTGGGATAGAAAAAAGGCACTTAGTTGGAGAGGGCGAGGCTACATCTGATATGTGCAAACATGTAGCTATGGATTTATTAAATAAATCAGGTAAATCTCCAGAAGATATTGATTTAATACTTGTCGCAACAAGTACCCCTGATTTTCCTGTTGTATCTACTGCTGCCCTTGTACAAGATAAGATTGGTGCTGTAAATGCTTGGGGATATGATATAGTCGCAGCTTGCACGGGTTTTGTTTATGCAATGGAAACAGGTGCTAAACTTGTTGAATCAGGAAAGTATAAAAATGTAATAGTAATTGGTGCTGATACGATGAGTTCAATTATTGACTATACCGATAGGAATACATGCGTAATCTTTGGTGATGGTGCGGGAGGTGTATTGTTAGAGCCATCTACAGATAATTGTGGCATCTTGGACTCTATTCTACTTGCCGATGGAAGCGGTCATCAATATTTAACGGTTCCTGCAGGAGGAAGTCTTCATCCTGCATCAAAGGATACAGTTGATAAGCGAATGCATTACGTTTATCAGGATGGGAAAACTGTTTTTAAGTTTGCCGTAAAAAATATGGCTGAAGTGAGCAAACAAATACTTGATAACAATAATATTTCAGGTAGCGATCTAAAACTTTTTATACCCCATCAGGCCAATAAAAGAATTATTGATGCTGCAGCAGAGCGCTGTGGGCTTACCGATGATCAGGTGTTGATAAATATCAATAAATACGGTAATACTACGGCAGGAACAATTCCAATAGCACTAGACGATGCTGTCGAGGAAAACCGGCTAGAAAAAAATGATTTACTATTATTTGCAGCATTTGGTGGAGGGTTCACCTGGGGAAGTATGTTGATTCGATGGGCGTAAATGTAAGGCATTCTGCTTTTTTATGCCCGGGGCAGGCTTCTCAAAAAGTTGGAATGTGTAAAGATATTTATGAATTAAACGACTATGCCAAAGATCGAATTGATTCTGCAAATGATATCTTAGGTTATGATATCAAAACAATTATGTTTTCTGGACCTGAAGAGCTGCTTAGGCAAACTATTCATACTCAACCTGCCATGTATATTGTGAGTTTTATTATTGGAAAATTGCTAATGAAAAATGGATTCAACCCATCCTGTGGAGCAGGTCATAGCTTAGGGGAATTTTCTGCTTTTTCTATTGCAGGAGCATTTAGTTATAAAGATGGTTTAAAACTAGTTCAAGCTAGAGCAGAGGCAATGCATGAAGCAGGGCAAAAAAGACCAGGAACTATGGCTGCAGTTGTTGGGCTCAAAGAAATAAAAATAGAAGAAATATGTAGAAATTTTTCAAATGGGGTAGCCTGTATTGCAAATTATAATTCTTCTTCACAGGTCGTAATATCCGGTGACGTGGATAGTATAGAGAATGTGACTCCACAATTACTTGAAGCTGGTGCAATGAAAGTAATTCCATTAAATGTAAGCGGAGCGTTTCATTCTCCATTAATGAGCAGTGCAAAAGAAAAACTGGAAAAATATCTTACTTCAATGGAGATAGGTAACGCAGCTTTTCCTGTTTATGCAAACTTCACTTCAAAAGCCGTGAAAGAAAAATTGGAAATTCAAAATGCGCTTCTTAACCAAATTGAAAATCCTGTACTTTGGCATAGATCAATAACGCAAATGATGAAAGATGGAGTTAGGTCGTGCATTGAAATAGGACCCGGAAAAGTGCTTCAAGGTTTATCGAGGAGAATTGATCGCTCACTAATAATGTATGGTGCAGAATCATATGAAGATATATTAAATTTAACCAATGTTTAAGCTTAAAAATAAAGTAGCAATAGTGACAGGCGCCTCTCGCGGAATTGGTAAAGCTATAGCAGAAGTGATAGCTAATGCCGGAGCGCACGTTGTTTGTGCAAGCAGATCAGAAAATGAATTAAAAGAATTTTCAAATAATCTAAATGATAAAGGCCTATCTTCATCTTATTTTATTTGCGATGTATCAAATCTTGAAAATTTTAAAAAATTAGCTGATGACACAATTTCAAAATACGAATCAATTGATATACTCGTAAATAATGCTGGAATAACAAAAGATAGTCTTATTATGAGAATGAGTGAGTCGGATTGGGATCAAGTAATTAATGTCAATCTTAAAGGCGTATTCAATGGAATAAAGTCTGTTACTAGGCAGATGATGAAGCAAAAGCATGGAAGGATTATTAATATTTCTTCTATTGTAGGTCTTATTGGTAATCCTGGACAAGCAAATTACGCCGCTTCTAAGTCTGGAGTAATTGGTTTAGGGAAAGCTGTCTCAAAAGAATTAGCATCAAGAAATATTACTGTAAACACAATAGCACCTGGCTATATTGAAACAGATATGGTAGAAAGTATTGATGAAAAATCTAAAGAAAATTTATTAAATCAAATACCATTAGGTCGTATTGGATTTCCTGATGAAATAGCTGCTACAGTTCTTTATCTTGCTTCGGATGAAGCAGGGTATGTTTCAGGTCAAACGATTGCGGTTGATGGTGGAATGACAACAATTTAACCAAAGGAGAAAACAAAATGTCTACATATGACAAAGTTAAAGAAATTATCATTGATAAGCTTGGTGTTGAGGAAGAAAAAATAGCCTCAGAGGCATCATTCGTTGATGACTTAGGAGCAGACTCGCTTGATACGGTTGAGCTTATTATGCAGTTGGAAGAAGAATTTGGTATTGAAATCCCTGATGAAGATGCTGAAAAAATCACCACAGTTCAATTAGCTGTAGATTATTTAGATTCAAATAAGTAATTAATGTCCACCAAGCGCAAAGTAGTTGTTACTGGATTAGGTGCATTAGCACCTAATGGCAATACCCTTACAGAATATTGGGATTCGCTAATTTCGGGTAAGAGTGGAATCGGGACAATTAATAGCTTCGATGCAGATAAATTAAGCGTTAGAATTGCTGGGGAATTAACAAATTTTGATCCGCAGTCATATTTTGACCGAAAAGAACTTCGAAAACTTGATTTATTTACAGTTTATCATCTCATTACGGCTGAAGAAGCAATCATCCATTCTAATTTAGATCTTGAAAAAGAAGATAAGGATCGTATTGGAGTAATCATTGGAACTGGAATAGGAGGTATTCAAACTCTTGAAAATGAACATGGAGTTTATGTTGAAAGAGGTCAGCGAAGAGTATCACCATTTTTTGTCCCTCGATTTATACCAAATATAGCTTCTGGCAATCTTGCAATAAAGTTTGGTTTAAAAGGACCAAATCATACCATCATTTCTGCATGCGCTTCTGGGACGGATGCTATTGGATGCGCTGCTAGAGCTATCCAATATGGAGATGCAGATATAATGGTTACCGGAGGATCAGAGGCAAGTATAACCGGACTAACTATTTCGGGCTTTGCCAATATCAGAGCTTTATCAACTAGAAATGATAATCCTGAAGCTGCAAGTCGTCCTTTTGACGCAGAAAGAGATGGTTTTGTATTGGGAGAAGGCGCTGCAGCACTTGTGCTTGAAGAAAAAGAACATGCGTTAAAACGCAACGCTCCCATTCTTGGAGAATTTGCTGGCTATGGAGCAACAGATGATGCTTTTCATATTACGCAACCCTCTGAGGGTGGAGCAGGTGCAATAAAGGCAATGAATATTGCATTAAAAGATGCCAAAATTAAAACAAATGAAGTTGATTATATTAATGCGCATGGTACGTCTACTCCATTCAATGATAAAACAGAATCTGCGGCCATTGCTTCACTTTTCAAGGAAAATGTCAGTAAATTAAAAGTTAGCTCAACTAAATCGATGGTTGGCCATGCTTTAGGTGCTAGTGGCGCATTAGAAGCTGTCGCATGCGTAAAAGCAATTAATGAAAATACTGCACCCCCAACTATCAACTATGAAAATCAAGATCCAGAATGCTCCTTAGATTACATACCAAATAAATCTGAAAATTTTACCATAAATACAGCAATGTCAAATTCTTTTGGATTCGGTGGTCATAATGCGGTAATTGTTTTTAAAAAGTGGGATGAAGATTAATCTATATCGTGTCATTTTTTGACTTTCTATTTAATTTAAATCCACAAACAGAAATCGAAAAAAAATGCGGTTATCGTTTCAAGAATAAGACCTATTATAAACAAGCTTTTTCCCATAGATCAATTTCAACAAAACCAAGAGAAAATTATGAAAGGCTTGAATTTTTAGGCGATGCTGTTATAGATATTGTAGTTAGCAGAGAATTAATGCGTGAATTTCCTGAAGGCGATGAAGGGATTTTAACTCAAAAACGTTCCGCTTTGGTTCAAAAATCTTTCTTATCTACAATGGGCCAGTTATTAAACCTCCTGGATCACATTAAAATTGAATCAAACGTTGATCTATCCCAAGAGAAAATTGCTTTAAAACAAGCTGCAAACCTTTATGAAGCATTGATTGGAGCTGTATACCTTGATGGCGGTTTAAAATCAGCGAAAAAAATAATATTGGAGACAATTTGGGCTCATAAAGAGCTTGCGTGGGAATCAGTTAATTACAAAGGGAAGCTTATTGAGCTATGTCATCTGAAACAAATGGAAAATCCTAAATTTCTTGTTTCAAATGTATCAGGTCCTGAGCATAAAAAACTTTTTGAGGTAAAAGTAAAAATTGGTAATGACCTTTTTCCTGGCGGTATTGGATCAGATAAGAAAACTGCCGAACAACAAGCCGCTCAGCTTGCGATTGATTCTATTGATAGTTAACTATCAAAGTCTTTTATTTTATCTCTAATCCTTGCAGCAATTTCATATTCTTCTTTTTCAATAGCTTTCTGTAATTGCTCTTCAAGTGTTTCTAATTCGGGGGATTGCTTTATTTCATCTTCAATTATTAATGAGTCTTCTTCCCAGACTATAGCCTCATCCATAACTTCCTCGGCTACAAGTATTGGAGTATGCATCCTCAATGCTATCGCTAGAGCATCACTAGGTCTCGAATCAATATGGCGATGCCCTAGAATTTTACTTTGAATATCAATGGTAGAAAAATATACACCATCTTCAATTTTAGTAATTTTTATTGCAGTTAGTTTCCCATCAATCTTTTTTATAAGACTTACAATTAAATCATGCGTAAGTGGGCGTGGTGCTTCAACAAACTCCATGGCCATTGCAATAGATTGTGCTTCATATGCTCCCACCAAAACAGGGAGGCTTCTATTACCATTAATTTCTTCAAGAATTACAGCATAACTTCTACTGGGGTGGTAATATGAAATCTTTTTTATTTTGACTGGAATCATTTAATAGGCCTTAATAAAAATTATACATTGAATAAATAGCATTCAACTTGTTTTAGATAATACCTGCTTTAATTGATCAATTTTATCTACTGGAGTAGGATCTATTTCATGCATTGATGCACACCAAAAACTTAACCAATCGCCATAATGTAATAAATGAATGAATCTCTCAGTAAAGCTATCACCTTCAAGTGTTACAATTTTTTGAAAAGCTGGTAATTGCTTCACTATTTCCAGCGATGATTGATATCTAATTTTATTTCTTGTATGCACTGATTCATCTGATATCCAAAGAATAGAAAATTGTTTTAGTATTTCAGGATTTTCTTGCCAGCCGACAATCTCATTATGATTCATTTCAGGAATATCATTATGATACGCAATCATTTTTGAATTCTCACAAAGCTGTCCTTTCCATCTAAGGGCAATGCTAGAAGTAGTATCGCTCTCACCATAAATTATTGGAATAGTTTTATATATTTGATTAGCTAATGTATATGTAGGATTATCATCACTTGCATTGCTGTATAATTTTCTAACTGATTTAATTTTATCAATACTAGAATCTATTTCATCTAATATGCTTTTATCTATTAACTCTAGTTGGCTCAATAGATACAATAATGGAATAAAGGAAAACGCGACCGCTGCTCTTGGTTGTAATCCGGAAGGTATCGCCACTTTATCGTGATTGTTCTCATCTAGTAATTTGGTCAGCTCCCCTCCCGTTGAAATTCCAATTACATTAGCTCCTTTTGATAGAGCATCATGATAAGCAGATAAAGTTTCTTCTGTATTTCCAGAATACGAGCAACAAATTGCCAGGGTATGCTCATTTACCCAATCGGGTAGGGAATAATTTCTATTAATAAAAAGAGGTAGTTTTAAAGAACTATTAATTAATGATTTTGAAAGATCCCCGCCAATCGCTGATCCACCCATACCGCAGATGACAATATTTGAGAGGTTGTTATATTGTTTATCAATCTTAATTTCTTTTCCAATCGATATAGCTTCAACCATATGATCTGGGAAATCATAGATTGATTTAAACATATTGCTTACATCGATATTGTCATGTGAATTCATTAATAGTCCCTATTTAATATTAACTTTGCATATTCTGAGAGGTGATTAGACCTATTCTTTGATATCAGATCAAGACCGCTAAGCGCCTTACTTACATGGCTTTCAATCAAATTCTCTACTTCTTTTTTAATCCCGCTAGTCTCAAAGTAATCTTTGTATTGTGATAAATTATTCTTTTTTTGAATAAACTTAGACCAGTTATCAAAATCTTTTTTTCTAGCAGTTATAGTCATCACTGTTTGTTTTTGTTCATCTAAATCGCTACCCAAGCTTTTTCCCATAATTTTTTCATCTCCAAATATTTCGAGATAGTCATCTTTTATTTGAAAAGCTAAACCCAAATTATAACCGAATTGAAATAAATTATTGGACTCTTTTTGTGATGCAGATCCTAATAAGCCACCTAATTCAGCGCACAGACCAAGAAAAGAGGCAGTTTTTTTACCAATCATCTGAATGTATTCATTCATAGTAATAGATGTATTATTTTCATATTCCTTATCAATGCCTTGACCCTCACAAACCTCAAGCGCAACTTCATTAAAGCGTTGGTACGCAACTGGCTTCAGTCCAACTAGCGCAAGCTGGGCCAGCGCAAAGAGTCCGTCTCCTGCAAGAATAGCTGTTGAAGTATCCCACTTATTATGAACAGAAGGCTGCCCATGACGTTTGGAGTCATTATCCATGATATCATCATGCACTAAAGAAAAATTATGCAATAATTCTACAGCTATTCCAGCTTTCATCAACTCATCCGGGTGTGCATTATAAATTTGCCCAGTTAGATGAACAAGGATGGGTCGCAGTCGCTTGCCCTTCCCTTTTAATACATACTTAATCGGCTCATAAAAGTAATTAGTAAGATTGGGCCTAAGCGGTATCTTGGATAAGCCTTTTTCTGTTTGCGATCGTATAAATGAAATATGATCTTGAAAAGATCTAATGTCCGACATCAAATTTGAGCTCACCAATTTCTTTTAATTTTGATATCACGAGGTTCTTTATTTCATTCATCCGTTCAATGGTAGATGCTTCAAATCTACATACAATCACGGGTTGCGTATTGGATGCGCGAACAAGACCCCATCCATCATCAAAATTTATTCTAACCCCATCAACCGTTGAGCAGTCATAATGTTCAGTGAAATATTCTACAGCTTTTCTTGAGATTTGGAATTTTTCTTCATCCGATTTTGCTTCAAGCCGCATCTCTGGTGTTGAATGGTATTGTGGAAGCTCCTCTCTTAATTGAGATAAGGTCTTAGAAGACCGTGATAGTGTTTGCAATAATCTCGCAGCAACGTAGATCGCGTCATCGTATCCATAATAATCATCCGCAAAAAAAATGTGCCCGCTCATCTCGCCACCAAATTTGCAATTGAGTTCTAACATTTTTTGCTTTATTAAGGAATGGCCCGTTTTCCACATTACAGGTGTTCCCCCATATTTAATTATCATCTCTTCAAGTGATTTTGAACATTTCACATCAAATAATATCTCGTCACCTTCTTTGATTAATTCCGGTAAAAAGAATGCCATAAGCTGATCTGCCCAAATGATTTCACCGGTCTCATCAACAACCCCTATCCGATCAGCATCTCCATCAAATGCTATACCTGCATCATACTTGCCTGTCTGCATTTTAGCGATCAAATCAGCTAAATTATCTTTTACCGTTGGGTCGGGATGATGATTTGGAAATGTTCCATCAACATCGCAAAAAAGCTCAGTAAGCTCTACATTCAAATTATTAAAAATTTCTGATGCGCATAACGCTCCTGCTGCATTACCGCAATCCAACACAACCTTCAGTGGTTTTTCAATATCAATTTTGGAGTTAATCATTCTCTTATAATCAGATAAAATATTGTAAGAGGCTTCTGTCCCTTCTCCTGTCTCGTAGTCTTCTTTTTCCATAATTGATCTTAAATCTTGAATAGACTCGCCAAACACTGATTTTTTGTTTCGCGACATTTTAAAACCATTAAATTCGGGCGGATTATGACTACCGGTTATCTGAACGGCTCCAGCTACATCTAATTTGAACATTGAATAATAATTAACTGGGGTTGGGAGTATGCCTATATTAATAATATCTGTTCCCGTAGAAAGGACACCCGTTTTAAAATATTCCATTAATGCTGGGGTAGTTAAACGTACATCTCCACTCAGCGCGACCTCTTGACCGCCCGCTCTTTTTATGAACGTGCCGAACGCTTTTCCCAGATTTTCTACAACCTCAGGTGGAAAGTCATCTTCAACCTTTCCTCTGATATCGTATTCACGAAAAATATATTTGTTTACATTCATTTGATTATTCTTTATAAATAAGGGTTCAAAAATTACTTAATAATTTAGGTATCTGTTTTTGGTTTTTTTCTTAGTTCTTTTTTTTGTGATCGGATTTTTTTGGATTGAATTCTTTTTTCATTTGAAGCAAATGTAGGTTTCGTAGAAACTCTTTTTTTTCGTTTTATATTTAATTTCTCAAGTTTTTTACGAAGCCTGTTTAATGCGATTTCTTTATTTCTATGTTGGCTGCGCTCATCTTGACAAACCACTACTAAGCCCGAGGATAGGTGCGTTAATCTAATAGCGCTATCGGTCTTATTTGCGTGCTGTCCCCCTTTTCCACTTGATCGAAATGTATCTATTTTACATTCTTTTAATAAATCTTCATTTAGCTGTGGAATAATGATCATCGAATAATATTCCTTAAAATCCCATTATTTTCATCAATAAGGCGCCTTGCTTCGCCTAAATCACAAGAATGGTGAATCATCACGATCGCAGTTTTAACCGACATATCTGATTTTTTTAGTACTTCTTTTGCCTGTTCATAATTATGCTTTGTTAATTGCATAATTACTCTGACGCCCCTGTCGACTAGCTTTTCATTCACCGCCATAAGATCAACCATAAGATTCCCATAAACCTTCCCTAATCTTATCATGCAGGTTGTGGATATCATATTTAATACCATTTTAGTAGCCGTCCCCCCTTTCATTCGCGTAGAGCCAGTAATAATCTCTGCACCAGTATCTATAGAAATTGTAACATCTGTATTGGCCTTCAAAAAGGGAGTTGTATTGCATAATAGATATACAGTTTTAAGGTTAACCGATTTGGCATAATTCAGCGCAGATTGAACATACTTTGCCGCGCCGCTTGTGCTTATACCTATTAATACATCACCAGATTGTACTTTAGCTGACTTGAGATCTATTACCGCTTGCTCAGCGCTATCTTCAGCGCCTTCAATCGATTTTCTTAGCGCCTTATCCCCTCCTGCGATGATACCAGTAAATAGATTGCTGGGCGCAGAAAAAGTAGGTGGAATCTCTGAAGCATCCAAGACGCCTAGGCGACCGGATGTTCCCGCTCCAATATAATAAATTCGACCTCCATCCTTTATAGCATGCGTACATATTTCGACGGTTTGTTCAATAGCATCGATTGAATCTGCAATTTTATCTGCAATTGACCGGTCTTCATGATTGATTGCTTGGAGAATTTCTCTTACAGATAATGCATCAATGTTAGCAGAGTTAGCATTTTGCTGTTCAGTATTAAGATCTTTTCGTTCGATTGAATCCATTGCTATAAATTAAGACATTGAAATTATCAATGCGTAAGATCTTTTTAAGATTATTGAATCAATAAGTATATAGGAGTAGGAAAATGTATTAGAATCAAAATCCCATCAAAACCAATGGGATTATAATCAAATTATAATAGAGCCTTAGTCATCTTTCAATGACTGAATTAATCTAAGCGAATACCAACGGTCAATTAGATCATTCATATCTTTAAGATATTCTTTATAGATCCTTTTTACAATTCTCTTTTTTTTATTAACCGCTGCATCACCATTCATTTTAATTGAATTGAGATCTTCCAGCGCCAATTCCGCATTTTCTTTTTCCTTTAATATCCAGTGCACTGGCTCAAATAGACTGGTGGTGACATAATTATTTCTTGAACCGCGCTTAAGAGAAATTGGAACATCATCCCTTTTCATTGCGCGTACTTTACTTTTGATGTATTTTTCACTCTTGCCCGTATTGTGCGCTAACTGCTTAACTGAAATAGATTTAGGAAATTTCTCTAGAACATCAGCCAATATTTGTGATGAGCAGGTATCTAAGCCGCGCCTTTTAAGCGTATCTGCGTATTTTGTCAGCATATAATTACTTACCTCGAATAAAAGAAAATACAATAAAATTAATGAAAAATAATACGTATTTCTGCGGTACCCCGCGCTACTGCATGAACACGCATTTGAATTGAGAAATATTGCACGTATGTTTGGGGCATGAAATTTGTGCGTCTTATCTTATTTGCAGCGAGTTTGAGCTTTTCAAATGGCCAAACTACCGATTATTTTTCCAAAGATAATAATCAAGCCATTCGCGATTCTTTGAATATGATTAAGTTTGTGAATCCCAATAAAGCGGTCAGGTTTGCATTTGAGATTTTAGAAAAATATCCTGTAAAAAAACCCAATCGCGTCCAGGGCGCAGCCTACGCTGCCTTAGGTCAGATATACCATATTAAAGGGCTTACGGGTCCAACCATTGAATATCTTGATTTAGCAGAAAAAATATTTTATGAAGTATTAGGCCAAGTACCTCCTTGGCTTCAAATTGATATTGGTAATGTATATTTTGCGCAAGGACTATATGATAAAGCAACAGAATCCTATCAGCAGTCTTATGAGAATTTTGAATCCATGTCGGATAATGCTGATATCAAATTAAATCCATCTGGTCGCTCTGATAAACTTGCAGGAATGGCTGTTTCTAAGAACAATCTTGCTCTCATTTCAATTCAGCTGAAAGAGTTTGATAAAGCAGAGGCTTTATATATAGAAGGTAAAGTGCTAAGAGAGCAACGCAATCAATATGATGACCTTGCGCATTCGTATCTGAGCTTAGCTGATTTATTCTTACGGTCTGGTAGGTCATCTAAAGTGCCTATCTATTGCGATAGCGCTGAGCAGATGGTAGGAAGATTATTTGATACTGAAAATAAGCAATATGGCGCTTTCGAAGAAAATGCTAACCGTTATCTTGGAATGAGCAAACAGTATCTAGCAGAGTATTATTTCAAACTAAAAAATAAAAAGCGTATGTTTAATTATTTACGTGAAGCAAAAGACTATTATGCTGACCTACCTATTGAACTATCGACCCTGCTAAATATTAGCGCAATAATGCATAGTAAATTTGACGATCATGCGCAGGCGTTAAATGATCTCAATGAAGGTCTTTTAATTGCTAATAAACAAGGGTTGAATCGTGCAAAAAAACAGCTTTTAAAAACAAAAAAAGATATTTTATCGCAGATCAATGATCAGAGTGAAATTGAAAAAACTAATGAGATTCTTTTATTATTAAACCAGGAAGAGGTTGCCTCACAAAATCGTGAGCTGTTAATCCATATGGAGTTACGTAATCAGCTGAGAGCTGGACAAGAAGCTTTAAAAGAAGCCAGGGAAGATCGGCGTCAATTTATCGCTTTAGCCATTTTAGTCTTCTTCATTTTAGGGCTTATCATTTCAATGGTTCGCAATGAATATATTACAGCCCAACAGCAGCAATTATTGGCTGAACAAAGTAAAGCGGTGGCTGAGCTTGAATTAAAATCTACTGAGCGCGAACTGCGGCATGTAAGTACCTCTATCATGGAAAAGAATGAAATGATCGAATCGATCAAGAAAGATATTAATTATGCGTCAAAATTTCTTTCCGATTCTGAATCTAAATATCTCCTAAACCCTCTGCGTACAAAGCTAAAAGATGCAACTACAGATTCTACAGATTGGGAAGAATTCCAATTACATTTTAATAAGACCTATCCTGGCTTTTTAGAGCACCTCGCCAATTTGAACAAATCACTGACTATTCCCGACCTGCGTCTATGCGCCTATTTACGGTCCGGACAAACCACCAAGGAGATAGCGCAGATGACTGGTCTATCGGTACGGTCTATTGAAAGTCGTCGCTATCGCTTACGAAAAAAACTAGAATTAGATCGCGATATTACCCTCTATAAATTCATTCAACAAATCGGTAGCCGCAAAAACGTAACCTAAAATAATGCTATTGTATTAAATGAGTATTAATGCAGTATTCATTTTATTTATGAGATTTAATATCTTGCAATGTGACTGAAGCATCAACACAGCAACATTGGATCGACTTCTTTTCCCGCTTTGAAAAAGAAAATCAAAACTTTGTAATAAACCTATCCAAACAACATGCAGATCTAACGCAATCACAATTTCGCGTCTGTCTCTACCTACGAGCAGGTTACAATACTAAATCAATCGCAAACACTCTAGGATTATCGATTAGATCGGTTGAAAGTCACTGTTATCGTATTCGCAAGAAGTTTGACCTAAATCACACAATAAATCTAGCAACCTACCTATATTCCATACGATAATTGATATCGCAATAAACATTACTGTTTAAATCGGGCTAAAAATTGCGTATTTATGCAGTAGTTAAGGTTGTTATATTTTACCATATTTTATATTGTGTTATTGTGGATAAAATATATCAAATTCTAGACTGTTTATTTGTGTGGAGAGAAAAAATATGAACATAGCTAAATATTTGCGTTCCATTTTGCCTCTAGCTTTCGTGGCTTTGGCATTTTCCCAGCCCAGCGTTGCTGTATTGGATTTTAGCGCCAATGGACTACCGCAGTATGAAGTAGAGACCTTAGTCGAGCGGTTGCGCTCAGAGCTGCCAAACACCGGTGCCGTGCGCCTCGTTGATCGCAAAATGCTTGAAAATATTTTAAAAGAACAAGGGTTGCAGCAATCTGGCTGTACCACCGCTGAGTGTTCTGCGCAGATTGGAGAACTCCTGGGAGCGCAATTTATGATAAGCGGATCGATTGGAAAGCTGGGGGATAGCTTTACCGTGGATATGAAAATGGTTTCGGTCACCACTGGCGGGGTTGAGCGTGCAAAAAATCTTACCTTTGATGGTACTACCGGTGGCTTGCTGGTTGAAATGCAGATCCTTGCCTGGGAAATTGTGGCCTTAAAACCTCCGCAACCTCTGATTTTAAAACGTACAGGTGCTGAGGATGGTGAAAAGGTGACGGTAGCGATCATGGACTTTGACCCTAGAGGCATTAGTCAACTGGAAGCGCAAACCTTAACCGATCGATTTGCGACAGAGGTAGATGCAACCGGTAAAGCGATCCTGGTGGACCGGCGTCAAATGATGGAAGTAATGGAAGAGCAAGGCTACGATGAAGCTGGATGTACCTCTGAAGAATGTGCAGCTGAGGTTGGTGCGCTTCTCGGTGTAAAGTTTATGATTAATGGTGCGATTGGAAAACTAGGTGATACCTATACGATCGATGCCAAGATGTTTGAAGTTGCTACCGGTGCTGCAGCAAAAACTAAAAATGCGACTTACAATGGCCCGGTCGATGGTCTGATCACTGAAATCGAGATCCTTGCCTGGGAAATGATGGGTGTAAAACCACCGCGTGCTCTTACTAATAAGCGTAAAGGTACGATTACCCAGGAAGCCGCACCGGCGCCTAAGACTCCATTAGCAGCGGCCGTGCGCTCTGCGATCATTCCGGGATGGGGACAATTATACACATCCAATGCGCTGGATAATGAGCCGCTTTCTCGTCGAAAAGCATTGTATTTTTTTGCAGGGGAAATGGGCACCGGCGCTATCGCCTATCTACTCTATAGCAATATGAAATCATCTGATGAGGATACAAAAAAATATCATCAAAGTTATTTACTAGAATCAGACCCGGATCAAATCAATGCCCTTAAAACAAAGTCTGATGATGCATCCAGTAGCGCCGAGTCATCAAAAGATCAATTAACGATCCTGGCTTATCTCTTGGGCGCTGCGCACCTTTACAATATCGTAGACGCTTATATGAACGGGCCAAATGAGGATATGGCATCTAGAAATCATAAAAAAATTGATCTGGTTTATAATCCAGAACTTAACCAACCACAATTGAGGTTTTCCATTGCGCTTGATTAAAACTTTATTACCAACCATGGCCCTTCTGACCATGGCGTGCGAATTGTACGATAATTCAGAATTAAATCCACGCGATATAGATCCGGCTCTATCACCAGGATTGGTGTTTGATCCGGTAAGCAACACAACAACCGTTGGCGCTGCAGCCGAATTTGATGTATACGTTGTTTCGGCGGATAATATATCGGGAATTCATGCTCAAATCACCTACGATGCAAACCGTTTGAGCGTGACCAACGTGACCACCGGTGACTTCTTCAGCGATAGCGCACAAACCAATACGTCATTTTTCGTTTACGATGATGACAATGGTGTGCTCGATATCAATTATTTTTACTTAGGAAACGAGATCACCAAAAGTGGTACAGGAAAAATAGCCACGATCCTTTTCAATACTAAACAGTCATTCGATGCAACCACGCTTGAAATTACGGATGGCTCTGAACTTGTTGATCAGGATGATGTGGATATTGCAATCCTAACGCGCGGTACAGCGACAGTACAATCTAACTAGTTTAGATAATTTATTACCTTTGAGATTAGAATAGAATTAGGCTGGATTAGAATCCGATCTTAATCTAATGAAGTTAATTAAACACATACGAGCCAATATCCTATTGGCTCT
>Ga0208766_1000310_pt1 | contig 26914 bp, 22 predicted proteins | sample ETN01SmetaG_3_FD_185792 | JGI IMG/M metagenome (GOLD analysis project Ga0208766, IMG submission 185792) | Marine microbial and viral communities from oxygen minimum zone, Eastern Pacific Ocean - ETNP2014F12-01SV263 (SPAdes) (version 2) | ecosystem: Environmental > Aquatic > Marine > Oceanic ... | reverse complement strand
AATGGATTGCAGCTGCTGGTTAATTAGTCAGAACGATTGTTAACAGGAAGGGCGGGGCTTTAAGCCCCGCCCTTCTAACGTTTTGACACAAAGAATAGAAGAATTATCTCCTAGTTGAAGTCCAAGTTTGCAATAGAGGTATCAACACCTGCTAAGTTCGTTTAAAGCATTGATATCTAGTGGCTTTAAGTCAGAAAAATAGGGGGACTGATGACAGATTTTGGTGAACCAATTATCTCACTGGAGAGTGTCTATAAGATTTTTGGACCAGATCCTCGAGGGCGTGCATTTGACTTAGTTAAAGACGGAGTGCCTAAAGACGATGTACAAAGACTTACTGGTCACGTTGTAGGCCTAGATGACATTTCTTTCTCGGTCAATAAGGGCGAAATATTTGTAGTAATGGGCTTGTCGGGTTCAGGTAAATCAACAGCTATTCGTACCGTAAATAAACTTCATGACACAACATCCGGCCGCGTCATGGTGGATGGAGTGAATGTCCAGGAGTTAGATGGAAAAGAATTACAAGCGTTCCGTCAAGAAACTGGAATGGTTTTTCAGCATTTCGCACTTTTCCCCCACCGAAATGTTATTGATAACACCAGTTATGGATTAAAAGTCCAAGGAGTGTCTAACTCGGAAAGAGAGGAAGCAGCGATCCGCGCTCTCTCAATGGTCGGACTTGAATCTTATGCCTACAACATGCCAAGCGAATTATCCGGAGGTATGCAACAGCGAGTAGGACTTGCTCGAGCACTATGTAGTGACCCCCCGATTCTCCTAATGGATGAGGCATTTAGCGCTTTGGATCCCCTTATCCGCCGCCAAATGCAAGATGAACTTATGGACATTCAGAATCAATTACATAAAACAATTCTTTTCATCACCCATGACTTAAATGAGGCGTTAAGAATTGGAAATCGTGTGTGCATTCTGCGTGATGGTCGCATTATTCAAATCGGCACACCCGAAGAGATTCTCACAGAACCAGCAAATGGGTATGTCGCTGAATTCGTTCAAGATGTGGATCAAGGACGAGTAATAACTGTAGATGAAGTTATGCAGGATGCTGTCGTTATTGAAGCCAACTCTACGCTTTCAGCCGCCTTAGACCGTCTAGAAAACAGGGGGGGAGGTTTTTGCTGTGATGCAGAAGGCCGACCAACAGGTTTAGTCACAAAAGAAGACGCAGGTACTGCTCTCGCTCATGGAACAACAGATTTAGGCAGTGTCCTTCGCACAGACTATGAAACAACAACAGCAACTGATCGCCTTAACGATAATTATGCGGCTGCCGGAAGAGGACTTCCAATAGCTGTAGTAGATGAAGGAGGACGATTAGTTGGTGAGCTGGAACCCAGAGAGATTATGGAAGAAATGGGACGTGTAGAGCAGTTAATTGATGGGTTCGAGCGGGAGGTGTTCCTATGAGTCGCATCTTGAATTGGGCTACTGAGGCCGAAGACAAAATAGGTATACAGGACAACGCAATACTTGACCAGTGGGAAGTACCATTTGGGGCATGGATCGACCAGATGGTGGATTGGATTGATGCGAATCTTGCTTGGCTCCTTGATGCTATTAAATGGCCATTTGAGTTCCTGCTCAGAAACTTTGTAGATAATTTCTTAATTGAATGGCTTCCCTGGTGGGGTGCCGTACTCATTATCTTCATTATCGGATGTCTAGTCCGATCAGTAAGCGTAGGAGTTACAGCCGGTTTAGCACTTGGACTTTGCGGTCTTTTGGGTGCTGATTATTGGATTGAGTCAATCCGAACAATCGGCATGGTCCTCGTAGCTGTAGTTCTATGTGCATTAATAGGCATTCCGCTAGGGATTCTCTGTGGACGAGTTGATTCCGCATGGAATGCAGTCCGGCCGATCCTTGACGCTATGCAAGTAGTGCACGCTTTTGTCTACATGCTTCCAATTATCTTCTTCTTCAGCATCGGAGTCGTACCAGCAACCATGGTTACGATGATCTTTGCTATACCGCCGTTGATTCGCCTAACAAATTTAGGTATCCGGCAAGTACCCGAAGACGTAGTAGAGGCCAGTCGCGCCTATGGAGCAACAGAAATGCGTGTTCTTACAGATGTTCAGTTGCCATTAGCTCGCCCCGCTCTTATGACAGGACTTAACCAGACCCTTCTCCTCTCAATCTCGATGCTCGGTATTGCCGCAATTATGGGAGCAGGCGGCCTTGGACGTTTGGTATACAAGTCAGTACAAAACCTCTCAGTTTCTCAAGCAGCTTCATCAGGTTTGGCGTTGTTCATTGTTGCTGTAGTTCTTGACCGCTTATCACAACCTGAAGATTCTGACACGGGTAATTTGTACGCTCGAATAAGGAAGGCCTGGGCCACTCGATCAAATCCTGAAGAGCTACTTAAAGAAGCTGAAGCTTCAGCAGCGAAGAAAACTAATGAGAAGAAAAAAGAAGAACATAAAGAACTCACTCAACAGGAGCGCATCGGTTATGCCGCCGCTGGAGTTGCGGGAGTTGTTGCTTTCGTTTCTACTTTCCTGACTTGGGGTAAAGATTCTGGCCTTCTCAGCGGCCACTCTCGAAACACAGACTTAGACCTTACTGGCCAGTCCTTCACCGGGTTACAAGCATCTGGTGGATCTTGGGCAGGGTATGTGGTCTTCGGGCTTAGCTTTTTCCTCATACTTGCAGTAGCTACTTCTTTTAGAAAAGCTGGCTCTGGTAACCGATGGTTCTCTCCTGATGGGGTGGTCGTAGGTTCGGTAGCGATGCTTATTGTTTCTTTAACTTATCTTTTGGTTAATACTGCTCAAGGAACAGTGTCATACAGTCATGGGATAGGCATCTATCTTGCTTTAGCTTCTAGCATTGTTGCAGTCCTCGGCTCAATATATGCGCTATGGACAGCTCCTTATTCTGCTCTTCGACCGCTACCACTTACAGTTAGTTGGAGCCGCATCATTACAGTAGTTACTGCTGTCTTATTTATTTATATAGGTTCAATTGCTGGGTGGACGTTTGATGAGCGAGGATCAGGACAGCTAACACCAGCTCAAGAAGAAGAAGTAGCGGCTCTAAAAGCAGAATGTGATGCCGACGCGTCGACTTGTCCGCTAAACACATTAGCAATCGGGTCTATTTTTAATGATGCACGACTATCTAACAAGGTAATTCATGATGGTTACACCGAAGAGGGTGGCGGACTTGGCTATCTTTCAATCATTGGGATAGCAGTAGCCGCACTTTTCGTTATTCCTGCTGCTGGGCTTCTACGAAAAGAAGAACACTATCGATGGCGGTGGAGCACGCTTGCTGCCGGAGTGGGACTAGGGGTGAGTCTTATCGGACTCGTTTGGATCGCTAGTCTTCTTCGAGTCTCAGAAACCCTCATTGTTACAGGTAACGGAGCTTTCTTAGTGCTAGTCGCTGGCTACATTGTATTTTCATCGTCAAAGAAACTCTTAGATGAGTTCAGACGGGAAATGGACTATGACGACTCTGACGCATTAGAAGCTGGGAATAGTTCTGCTGAAGAAGAAGCAGATCAAGCGGCTTTGGCAGAAAGCTAAAGTAGTGCCGCTTGGTACTACTTCTCTTTAAGCGGTTATCTTCCATATATGGAAGAAACTAAAAAAGTTCCCCTTGATGGCGGAACAGAAGAACTACGAATCACTCGTGCATCTGACATAGTCACAATCACGATTCATCGCCCTGAAGTTATGAATGCAATGACGGCTGCGATGTTTGCTGACTTTGGAAAAGCATGTCGCGAAATTAATGAAGACATTTCAATTCGCGCTGTTGTGGTAACCGGCGAAGGAGGAAATTTCTGTTCCGGAGCAGATGTTGGAGGTAAAAGGAATGAAGCCATTGCGGCTTCAACGACGATACCACTTCGTAATCTTCGCCGAATCAAAGAATCAGCGTTAGCTCTTTATGACATACAGCATCCAGTGATAGCAAAAGTAAGAGGCGTAGCTGCAGGAGCAGGACTAAATCTCGCTTTAGGGTGCGATCTTATATATGCGTCAAATAATGCGAGATTTTCGGAAGTTTTTGCCCGTAGGGGGCTTTCAATTGATTTTGGCGGATCATGGCTTTTGCCGAGGCGCGTAGGGCTTCATCGAGCAAAAGAACTTGTGTTCCTTGCAGAAGTAATTGATGCAGTTGAAGCTGATCGTATCGGACTAGTTAATCGTGTTATACCTGATGCTGAGTTAGACGCCTATGTAGATGACATTGTTGAAAGAACAGCAGCGGGACCTCCTCTGTCTTTGTCGCTTAGTAAGGCTCTTTTAAACAATGGAACAACTTCATCAATGAGTCAGGCTTTAGAAGCTGAGGGTTCCGCACAGGCAAGCAATTTTTCAACTGAAGACGTTCGTGAAGCAGGGCTGGCATGGGCAGAAAAACGTCCTGCTAAATTTATAGGCCGCTAGCACTACGGAGAAATTTTAATGAGTTCAGAAAATCAATATGACGCTGTAATTATCGGAGCAGGAGTAATTGGTTCCGCCGTGGCTTATGAACTAGCTCAACGAGGATGGAAAACCTGCAATATCGACAAACTGCCGGTAGCTGGATATGGATCTACATCAAATTCATGTGCGATTGTTCGATTCAGCTATTCCACTTATCAAGGCGTAGCTATGTCTTATGAAGGAATGCACTATTGGACTGATTGGGAGAACTATCTAGGCGGATCGGAAGTAGATGAATCAGGACTTATTGGATTTAGACAAACCGGAACAGCTCTCATTAAAGCTCCAGATGGGCACCATCAGAAAGTCACGCCTCTGTTGGAAGAACTCAATATCCCGCATGAGCATTGGGATTTAAATCGGCTTTCAGAGCGTTTACCGATATTAGATCATGGTGTACTTGGCCCACCTAGTAGGCCCGAGGATGAGTCTTTTTGGGCTGATCCAATAGACAATATAGAAGGGGCCTTGTTTACTCCTGAGTCAGGTTATGTAAGTGACCCACAACTTTCATCACACAATTTGCAGCGAGCAGCAGAAGCTTGCGGAGCTGAATTCCGATTTGGACAAACAGTCGTAGCCGTAAACCGTGCAGATAATCAAACCACTGGAGTGGGTTTGGAAGACGGAACAGAAATTGAATCTCCAGTAGTTATTAATGTAGCTGGCCCTCATTCTTACCTCATCAATGATTTGGCAGGACTTACAGGAACCATGAACATAACAACCAAGGCGTTACGTCACGAAGTTCATCATGTGCCCTCTCCTGAAGGTTTCGATTTTGAAGCAGATGGTTTGCATATTTCAGATGGAGACGCAGCAGTTTATTTTCGTCCCGCGGTCGGTAACAATATTTTGATTGGTAGTGAAGACCCAGAATGTGATGTTAAAGAATGGGTAGATCCTGATGATTTTGATCAAGAAATCCGTGACGACCAATGGGAAGCCCAAGTTTTACGTTGTGCGAGAAGAGTAGAAGGGCTCGGTCTTCCACATGAGAAAAAAGGAGTGGTTGACCTTTACGACGTCAGCGATGATTGGATACCTATCTATGACCGAACGGACCTTGATGGTTTCTATGTGGCTATCGGTACAAGCGGGAATCAATACAAAAATGCAGGTGTAGCTGGGCACTGCATGGCGGAACTTATTACTGCAGTTGAAGCAGGTCATGATCACGATTCTGAGCCGATAAAAGTTAACGGCCGTTACACCGGGTTAGAGATGGACCTTGGTTTCTATTCCAGAAATCGAGAAATTAACCCTAATTCATCGTTTTCTGTGAATGGCTGAATTAGTAGAACTCTGTGAGACTTAAAGACCAGGGTGTTAAATTCTCATAACCAGTTTCAGTAATCAAAACCTGATCTTCTAACTTGACCCCTTCGCCGCCGGCATAGGGGCCTACATAGGATTCGACTGTCATTACCATCCCTGGTTCGAGGACACCGTCATAGCCGTGACTATCCCAACTTGCGGGGAAACCAATGCTTGGCCATTCATCACATTGACCCACCCCATGGAAAAGGCAACTGTAATGGCGGTAATCATCTACAGAGGGAAACCAGGCCTTGTGGGTTAACTCATGAAATGAGCGTCCAGGGGTAAGTAACTCTATGTTTCTTGTCATTTGTTCAAGAGCCAGTCCATGTGTGTGTTTTTGTGCAGCGTTTGGTTTTGAATCACCACAAATCCATGTCCGAGAAATATCAGTCATCATCCCGTAAGAGCCAACGAGGTCTGTGTCAAAGCCAACTAAATCACCATCTTGAATGACATAACTTGAACATTCTTGAAACCATGGGTTTGTTCTCGGACCTGCTGAAAGTAAACGACACTCCATCCACTCGCCACCACGTGCAAGCATTTCAGCCCAAAGTACTCCCCATACTTGTTGTTCAGAAATTCCAGGAGTGATGGCTTCAAATAGTTTTTGACAGGAGATACGAGTCGCCTCAATTGCACATCTCATTGCTAAAAGCTCATCTTTACCTTTTACCGCTCGAGCTCTTTCCATGATCTGCATTCCATTAGTGAGAGTTAGGCCAGTGGCTTCTAACGCTGTTGCTCCCTGTGGAGGAATCACATCAACAGCTAAACGAGTGTTCCCTCCTCCGTGCTCTTTGATGAGAGCGTGTATTTCCTTTGCCATTTTTTCTGCTTGTTCGTTTGCGCGATCTCCAGCTAAAAAATAGGTAAAAGAGGTATTGGGGCGCACTTCCGACACATGAGGGTTATGACCAGAAAGGAAATCACAGTCGCTAAATTCCCAAAGGACCATAGGACCATCAGCAGCAACAAATGCCCATCTTGCCTGATTATGAGTTACCCATAGTTGCATATTCGGAGAATCAGTGGCATACATCAGATTTAACGGATCAAAAAGTAAAGCGCCAGCAACATCGTTTTTAACTAATTGTTCTCTAATCCGATTCACTCGGTAATTTCGCATTTCTTCAAGATCAGGCAGAGATAAACCTGCCGCAGCCCACTCGGTCAAGGCGGGCTCTCCAGGACCCATCACGATTCTATGGCCGCTTGAAAGAGCGGCTTGAACTAGTGGGTCCTTTGCTAACTGACGCATTTTCTCTTGAGCGCTCATCAAACTCTCAACTTCTCATTTTTGATCCCGAAGGATCGAAGAGCGGTTCGTCTAATGGGGTAGCGAGACGCTTCTTACCGAGAATTTCAATTTCAAATGTTCCTTCTGTATTTACCGGGACGTAACCAAGCGCACATGATGCTTGCGACCAGTGTGCGTAACCTCCAGAAGTAACCCATCCGACAACTTCACCGTTAACCCAGATCGGCTCATCGCCGACTGCATCAGCATCTTCAGTATCGATGGTAAAAGCAGTCAACTTACGCTCAACACCTTTTTCTTTAGCGGCTAAAGCTGCTTCCCGGCCAATAAAGTCTCCTTTGTCTAATTTTACAAAATGCTCTAAGCCTGCTTCCCACGGGTTATAGATAGGTCGGTATTCAGTAGCCCAACCTCCAAAGTTTTTATCAAAACGTAAAGAGTTCAGAGCATGTAGTCCAAATAGTTTCATTCCGTGTGGCTCTCCAGCTTGAACTAGTAAGTCGAAAAGAGACGCTTGCAAAGAAGCTGGTACCCAAAACTCATAACCGAGATCTCCACTAAACGAGATACGCCCAACTATGGCGGGGACCATACCAACGTTCATTGGTCTAATATCTAAAAATCGGAATGCCTCATTTGAAACATCTTCTTCAACCAACGAAGCTAAGACATCTCTAGCAAGTGGCCCGGCAATAGAAAGCCCAGTCATTTCATGACTTAAAACTCGATAGGAAACAGATCCGTCACTGGGCAAATGACTTGTGAACCATCGGTGGTGATACCCTTCTGCGACACCTGACCCAAAGATGAGAAAACGTTCTTCTTCAGTAAACGGGTCGGCCAAAGTTGCGATAGTGAAATCTCCTATCAGCATGCCCTTCTCGTTGAGCATGGGGGCGAGAGTAAGTCGTCCTGCAGAAGGAACTTTGTTAGTGACGAGTTTTTCTAAAAACTCTCTTGCTCCTGATCCGGAAAACTCATGCTTTGCGAATCCTGTTGTTTCCATCAGCCCTACTTTTTCTCTGACGGCACGAACCTCTTCTCCAACGAGACCAAAAGCATTCGAACGCTTAAAAGTGACATCTTCAATTGGTTCCTTTCCTTTTTCTTGGAACCACAATGCGTTCTCAAGCCCATAACTTGCTCCCCAGACGGCATTTGCCTCTGTTAAGCGTTCATGAATGGGAGAGGTATACAACGGACGTCCTGCGGGTAGTTCTTCATTAGGAAACGAAATTTGGAACCGTCGACTGTAATTCTCCATAACTTTCGCTTGTGTGTAGCCCGGGGTAGTCCAGTCGCCATAACGAGCTACATCCATGCCCCAAATATCAAAACCTGGGTCCCCTGTAGTCATCCAATTTGCCATAGCTAAACCAACACCGCCGCCTTGGCTTAGACCTGCCATGACGCCACAAGCCACCCAATGCCCTTTTTGGCCACGTATAGGCCCAATTAGTGGATTTCCGTCCGGAGCGAACGTAAATGGACCGTTTATTACTTGCTTAATTCCGACCTCATTGAAAATTGGGAAATGAGCGAAACTTACTTCGAATGAAGGAGTAAGTCGGTCTAAGTCAGGAGCAAGGAGTTGGGAGCCGAAATCCCATGGCGTTTCTTTAGTAGACCAGGGGACACATGCTTGTTCGTAGGTTCCAAGTAAAAGGCCACCGCCCTCAGCGCGTAGATAGATTTCGCCACCAAAATCTACGGCGCCAAAACCGAATCCTCCTGTTGCTTCAAGCCAGGGTTTGATTTCAGGTATCTCCTCCGTAAGTAAGTACATGTGTTCCATCGCCAGAATTGGTAACTCAATTCCGCACATGCGTCCAACTTCACGGGCCCAAAGACCTCCACAGTTGACAATGTGTTCAGTGTTTATTGTTCCTTGTTCAGTAACTACATCCCAGGTGCCATCATTTTTTTGAATTAGGTCGTGAGCCCACGTATTTCTATAAACCTCTGCTCCAGCCATTCGTGCTGCAGCAGCATATGCATTAGTAACACCTGATGGATCTACGTGACCGCCGACTGGGTCCCACATGGCTCCGGCGAAATGTTTCTCTTCAAGAATTGGAAGCATCTCTTTAGCCTCAGCGACAGAAATCATTTCAGTTTCCATAGACAGATATTGTCCACGCGCATGTATCATGCGCAGCCAATCCAATCGTTCTTGAGTGTCTGCCAACATCAATTCACCAGTTTGGTGAATACCGCAGCTCACACCTGATATTTCTTCTATATCTTTATAAAGTTGTACGGTGTATCGCTGCAAAGCAGCAATATTTGGATCACCGTTGAGTGTGAGCATGCCTCCAGCAGCATGCCAGGTTGATCCGGCGGTTAGTTCTTTGCGTTCTACTAAAACTACGTCAGTCCAACCTGCCTTGGTTAAGTGGTAAAGAATGCTTGCGCCGACTACGCCACCTCCAATGACCACAACTTGCGTGCTGGTTTTCATTATTTTCTCCTAGGTAAATTCAGTAATCGGTTTCTACGCCGCCCTCAGCGACTCGACGCTCTAGAAAGTCATCAAGTTCTTCTCGAGTTTCTTCACGCATTTCTGGTTCCTGATGAGCGTCAATGATTTGGTGCGCCAACTTTTCTGCTCGATCGAAAGCATCAACGCGTCCGGATTCATCCCAACTTTCAAAGTTTCTCCAATCAGAAACCATTGGCTGAAAATGCTCAGTGCTGTACCGGTCTTGCGTGTGTTGCGACCCAAAAAAATGTCCAGCCGGGCCGACTTCAGCGATAGCTTCAACAGCCAGACTGGCATCATCAATGGTGATCGGTTTAAGCATGGCGGCAACCATGTTGAGAATGTCGGCGTCAATGACTACTTTTTCGTACGATGTCAACAGCCCGCCTTCAAGCCAGCCTGCGGCATGCATCATCAAGTTCACTCCACCCATAACTGCTCCCCAAATTGAGATGACGCTTTCATAAGCGGACTGAGGGTCAGTGCTGTTTGAAGCATTCACATTTGAAGATCTATATGGCACGCCGTATCTTCTTGCGAGTTGTCCACCTATGAGACAAGCTTGCCAATATTCTGGGGTTCCGAAAGCTGGCGCTCCAGAACGCATGTCAACATTTGAAGTAAAACCACCATAAATTACTGGTGCTCCTGACCGAACTACTTGTGTATAAGCAATGCCGGCAAGTGCTTCAGCATTTTGCAGAACAAGCGCACCCGCAACAGTTACTGGGGCCATTGCTCCAGCCAAAGTAAAGGGAGTAATAACTATGCACTGGTTGCGTGCAGACATTTCTTGGATTCCGTGAAGCATTACAGTGTCGTAACGCAATGGGGTGCTGGCGTTGATTACAGAAGAAATTGATGGTTGGGTGTCAAAAAGTTCTTCATTGACACCTCGGGCGATGCGGGTCATCTCCATAGCATCAATATTGCGTTGTCTACTCAAACTGTAAACGAAAGGAATTTTGTCCGAGAGAGTTAAAGAATCATGAGTTGCATATAAATGCCTTACAGAAGGATGCAAATCCATTGGTTCAACGGGATAACCGCCGGAGGCATGAATGATGTTTAGAACTTGTCCCATTTTAAGGAGATTGCGGTAATCCTCACGATTTCCATCTCGACGGTCTCTACCTAAGCCAGTGACAAACGGAGGACTAGCTACCAAGGTGTTGGTAATTAAGTCTCCACCAATGATCACATCACGCTCTGCTCTTAAACCATGCATCACAAATTTTTCAGGGGCAGTTGAAATAAGCGACATAACTAACTCGGGATCAAATCGAACTCGTTCGCCGTTCACCTCTGCGCCTGCATCGGCGAGTTGTTGTCTTGCCGTCTCATCTAAAAAGTTGATACCAGTTTCAGAGAGGACTCTTAGCGAAGATTGATGAATGGCTTCTAATTCATCTTCAGAAACAGCCTTCATGGGGTCAAAGCGCATTTGAGGCTGGCTGAAAGAGGGCTGTTCAGCAATCACGTCACGGGTCTTCGGCCTCTGGCTTCTCGCTCCTCGTCGCCGGTTCTCAGTCACAAGTCTTCACTTACAGGTTGAGGATTGATCTCAGGAACTAGATGCAACTCTTCTCCGGAGTAAGGATGGGCTCGTGCTACTTCTTCGTTGAGGACGACTCCTAAACCTGGTTCTTTAGAAGGGATAACTTTTCCGTCCTCCCACTTAATTGGGGTTTCTAAAAGATCTGCATGAAATCCATCAAAGGTTCCAATGCATTCCAAAATAAGAAAGTTAGGAGAACAAGTAGCTAAAGCAATGTTGGCTGCAGCTACAACAGGTCCGCAGTAGCAATGAGGAGCAATAAGCGCATGATGTGTTTCCGCTATAGAAGCAATTTTTTTGCCCTGAAGGATTCCTCCGCTGCGCCCTAAGTTTGGTTGCAGAATCTGAGCAGCTTTTGCGTTCAAAACAGCAGCAAATTCTGAAATGGTTGTAAGTCTTTCACCGGTAGCGACAGGAATGCTTGTGCCAGAGGCAACAGTTGCCATGCCAGTTAAATCATCAGCTGGAACAGGCTCTTCGAACCAGAGGGGGTCGTACTGTTCGAGCCTTTTTGCAAGCCTCAAGGCGCCAGACGGGGTGAACTGGCCGTGGGTTCCAAAAAGGAGGTCTGCTCGAGTTCCGACAGCTTCTCGTAAAGCAGAGATGTAACGTTCGCTGAGGTCAATACGTTCTAACGAAGGTTGTCTTCCATCAAAAGCAGTGTAAGGGCCAGCTGGGTCAAATTTTATAGCGGTGAATCCCTTATTTAACTCAACTAAGGCTTGTTCAGCGGCTAATTCGGGCTGGGTGTAAAGATTTGGCTCATCTTTAGGGGCGTATGCATCTTCTGACGGCGGATAAAGATATGTGTAGGAACGTAATCCTTCGTGAACACGGCCGCCTAGTAAGTCGTAAACAGGACGGTTAGTTTCTTTGCCAATAATGTCCCAGCACGCCATCTCTAATGCGCTGATTACTCCACATAAAGTTGGATCTGGACGAGACGAGTAGCCGCTTGAATATGCTCTCCTCCAAAATGATTCAACATTGAAAGGGTTGCTGCCAACAAGCCATCGATCCGCTACATCCTCAATCATTTTGGCTACAAGATGTGGGTTAAAAGTAGCAACATATGCCTCGCCTACGCCTTTGACTCCGTTGTCGGTGGTGACAGTAACAAAAATAAAGTAACGGCCGCCGTGCCGTGGCGGAGGGTTGCCTACAACAAAAGTTTCAATCTCAGTTACTTTCATGGATTACCTCCAGGTGAAGCATCGTTGAAGACTATGAGAGTCCGTAATACTTGTCCAGTGCGAACTTCTTCAAAAGCTTTGTCTATGTCTTCCAACGGATGAGTGCTACTTATCATTGAATCAAGACTTAGTTCCCCAGTTAAATAATCATCTATAAGAGCAGGCACATCTATAGATAGTCGCGCCGTCCCCATCTTTGATCCAAGGATTCTCTGGTTCTGAGCAGCAAGGAGTCCGGGGTCAATGGTGAAGGTTGCGCCATCTGCGGGCATCCCTACTAAAACAAGGGCACCCATCGTGGAGACCAGTTCTATCGCTTCAGAGAGTGCAGTGACCGAAGATGTAGCAACAAATACATGATCAGCGAGCCTGCCCCCCGTAGCTTCATTTAGAGCTTCAACGACATCGTCGGTCTTCGGGTTAGCCGTATGAGTCGCTCCCATATCCATTGCAGCGCCATGTTTATGGTCTTCAGGATCGACGGCCAGAATTATTTCAGCTCCTGCGAGGCGGGCACCTTGAATGGCCCCTATTCCGACACCTCCACAACCAATCACTACCACGATGTCTCCTTCACCGACTTCAGCAGTGTTACGAGTAGCGCCTACGCCAGTTAAAACACCACACCCCAATAAAGAAGCAACAGAGAGTGGCATTTCTTCTGGGATTTCCACTACTTGTGAGTGGTGCACTAGTACTTGTTCTGCAAACCCACTGGTGTTGAGACCCTGAGAGACGGCTAATCCATCTTTATCTTTCAGAGGGCTCTTTACGTCCAAAGGAATCTCTCCCTCACAAGCAACATCTTGCCCCTTAAGGCATGGACGACACTGTCCACATGTTCTAATCAAAGAAACCACTACTGGAGTTCCAACTGTCACGTTTGAAACATTTTCTCCAATTTCAACTACGCACCCCGATACCTCATGTCCAAGAACTAAAGGAAAGTCCGTAGCCCACCCACCATCAACGTACATAAGATCGGAATGGCATATCGCACATGCTGATACCGCCACACGGACTTCTCCTGGGCCAGCAGAAGAAATAGTCAAATTTTCAATGGAAGTAGGCTCACCTACAGCACGATGTACGGCCGCTTGAATCTGGTGAGAATCGGGTCTATCCATCAACCGGACAGTACTAGACGCTGCCCTAAAATGCCCAGCCTCAGAGCCTAAAATTTTGTTGAATTACTGCTTGAAGGCATCCAGTGATCACGAAGCATTAAGAGGACCGAAAGAGAGACAAGCACAAGGATTAAACTAAGGGCTAAAGCTTCTTCAGGATTGGACTCCAAAGCTAAAAAAGTAGCCAAAGGAAGCGTTTGAGTTCGCCCTGGGAGATTCCCCGCAAAAGTAATAGTTGCTCCGAATTCACCTAAAGCCCGAGCCCAAGCAAGAGCTAAACCTGCGACCATAGCTGGCCTAACTTGTGGCAATGTGACGCGATAGAGAACTGATAGAGGCGGGAGTCCGAGTGTGCGTGCAACATTTTCCAACTCATGGAGTTGATCTTGCGAAGTGATAAGGGCGCTTTCCATGGAAATCACATAAAAAGGGAGAGAAACGAATACTGCAGCAACTACAGCCCCTGAGGTAGTGAAAGGCAAAGAGATATCAAACCAAGCATGCAACCATTGACCGATGAAACCCCCTCTTCCTAAAGCAAACAGTAAAGCTGTTCCCCCGACTACCGGAGGAAGAACCATTGGTAAAACCACAAGAGAACGGATAAATCTCCGACCAGAGAAATTAATTCTGGCTAACACCCAAGCCAAAGGTGTGCCGAGTATAAAGACAATCACGGTGGCGGCAAAACTAACAATCAGAGAGACTCGTAAAGCTTCAGTAGCAGTGGTGCTCGTAAGTAAGTCACCAAGTGAACTCCATGGAGCCCGTTGGAAAAGGCCAATAAATGGAAGAATCAGGAAAACAGTTGCTATTGCAGCGAGAACTATAAAAAATCGTTTCATGGAGATAAAAACCCGTATTGTGTCAGAATTTCGCTACTTTCCTCACTCAAAAGGTGGGCAGCTATCTCTGAGCCCCGAGATGTGAAAGAAACTCCGTGGTAGTCAACGCAAGGACACATGGGATTCTCAGGCCATACGGAGGTAATACGAGGTTCTGAAATAGCATCGGTAGCGTAAACAACTCCCAGATCAACTTCTCCAAGAGTCAATCGGCTGATCACTGAACGAACACTCGGCTCATATGTGTCTGCAGCGATCACCACTCCAAGTTCCCCGGCTGCTTTTCCACAAGGAACCTCTTCGGCACAGACGGCAATATCTAAATCAGCTCTAGTGAGGTCAGTGACACTAGAAATATTTTTCTCTGAGTCAACAGGAACAACAAGCGTGATGTAATTAGAGGCAAAGATAAATTCATCGACTCTTTCAATTTGCGGATCAAGAAGTTCGATATCAGCAGTCAAATACAAGTCAATTGGGGCTCCATCTTTTACTTGAGCACCAAGGTGATTAGATCCGCCATAAACAATAGTGATGCCCACCCCAGACTCTTCTTCATAGGAACTGAGTAGGTCAGGAAGTACTTCAATTAGGGAAGAAGCAGCAAAGATTGACACTGCCTCCTCAGATGTATCCGAGCACGCAACGCTTAACCCTCCTAAAGCTAGGAGAAGGAAAATCCAAAGGCATTTCATCGGGGGCGTTCAATCACCACATTTGTTGACTTAATAACAGCAGAAGCGAGCGCTCCTGGCGCCAACCCGAGGTCTTCGGCTGCTTCAGTTGAAATAAGAGAAACAATTCGATGAGGTCCAGCTTGGATTTCTACTTGAGTCATTACCTGATCTTTGACCACTCTCGTAACTAACCCAGTTAGTCGATTACGGGCGGATACGTCACTCTCTGACTTATTTGGGTCGTTAGCGCGGCTTTGAGCGAATAGGGCTAAGTCTTCTCCGTGAATTAAACGGTGACCGCCGTCAGTTCGATGGGCAGCTATTTCACCTGCGTCCACCCATCTTCTGACCATGTCCGCAGTGACTCCTAGAAGGTGTGCTGCCTCTCCAATTTTAAACTCGCTCATGCAAGATAATATATAAAAAAAACTTGCAAATGCGAATATTAAGAGCGTTTATTCTTTAATTTCTCAATATATGCAGCTTGAGCTTCTTTGCTTTCAGGATCTCGTAACGCATTACCGAGACCTTCAGCATCGGACCAAGAACGTACTGTCCCCACCATTTGTTCCGTAACAGCATTTGTGTGACGTTTTGTTGCCAGAATGGCCATGCGTGGGCGAGAAGCCACAGCTTCGGCAAGTGATTCGACAGCATCATCTAAATCTTCCGAGGGAACTACTGAATTCAAAAATCCTGCTGCTTTAGCTTCCGCTGCATCAAATGGCCGGCAAGTCATAACCAATTCTTTAGTTAGTGCCGGACCAATCTCTCTTACTAAACGAGGAATTCCGCCCCACGCAAGTGGGATACCTAAGTCAACTTCCGGGATTGAAAATCTTACGTCATCAGCAGACACACGAAGGTCGCATGAAGCGGCAAGAACAAGTCCGCCACCCACGACGTGCCCATGCAAGCGAGCGATCAGTACCGGCGATGTTCGCTCAAGGGCTTCTGCCATCAGGCGACCAGTATCGGCAGGAACACGACCACCAGCAGGTGAAATTCCAGTATCGGTAAATGCGGTTACATTAAATCCGGAACAAAAAGCTCGACCTTCACCTGAAACGACGACCACGCGAAGATCGGGTTGGTGATCAAACCAATTAGCAGCATCAATGATCTCAGCCATTACATCATTCGTGAGACTATTTAATGAATCTGGGCGAGCTAAAGTCAACGTTGCCCGCCTCCCATCACAAGTAACTTCGATGTGATCGTAAGTAGGAACAGAATTTTCAGTCATAAGACAGTTTGACGCAGAAAACCATCTGAGGCTCAGTCGGGGTCGTTAACCGCCTCAAGTTCAACTTCAACAGCCAACTCGTTGCCTTCTCTAAGGATGATTTCTGAAGCCTTCGCTCCAAAAGTTACATCGTCTAAGGCTTCACGTAGAAGAGAAAGGCGTTCCGGTGTATCAGTAATGGAACAAGACACAACAGGAGTAGCCAGAGAACGTTTCGCGAGCGTCTTACATTTTCTTATTTCGGCTAAGGCATCGGAAGCAACGGCCACGATTTCGGATTCTGTTCCCTGTGCGACTGAGCGAAGATCTGATGATGAAGGCCACTGTTGTCTATGCACTGAACCAGATTTCCACCACGACCAAACTTCCTCAGTGACGAAAGGAAGAAACGGAGCAAACAGGCGTAAAAGAACAGAAAGAGTAAGCCGTAGAGCGTTGCGAGCAGATTCCGCACCTAAATCATCTCCTTCATATGCCCGAACCTTGACAAGTTCTACGTAGTCATCGGTAAAAGACCAAAAGAAAGACTCTGTTCTTTCAATCGCTCTCGCATAATCAAAGTCATCAAAGGCGTTTGTGGCGTCTTGAACTAAGTCCGCTAAACGACTAAGAAGTGAAAGGTCCAAAGGATGAGTTATAGCGGAAGGATCAACGGTTAAAGACCCTTCACCAAAGCCAAGGGCAAAACGACTTGCATTCAAGATTTTTATGGCCAAACGACGACCAACTTTCATCTGACCATCATCAAATGCGGTGTCTGTGCCTGGTCGGCCGTTAACTGCCCAATAGCGAACAGCATCAGATCCGTATTCTTCTAACAGCCCCATAGGGGTAACAACGTTTCCTTTAGATTTCGACATTTTTTTTCGATCTGGGTCAAGCACCCATCCGCTTAAAGCAGCGTGCTTCCAGGGGGCCGTATCTTCTGCTAGATGAGAGCGAACCATCGTGGAAAAAAGCCAAGTTCGAATAATGTCGTGTGCTTGAGGACGTAAATCCATTGGATAGGTCCTCTGGAACAAATCATCGTCAGTTCCCCAACCACAAACGATTTGAGGACTAAGAGAAGAAGTAGCCCACGTATCCATTACATCTGGATCACCAGTAAAACCGCCGGGCTGGTCTCTTTGAGACTCTTCAAATCCTGATGGTGTTGAAGAAGATGGATCCACGGGAAGAAGTGAAAGATCAGGGGCAATTGGTTGATCATAAACAGGGTCGCCTTGTTCATCTAGGTGATACCACAAAGGAATTGGCACCCCAAAGAAGCGTTGACGGCTAATTAGCCAATCACCGTTAAGACCGTCAACCCAATTGGTGTACCGCGCCTGCATATACGCCGGATGCCAGGAGACATCGTTTCCCCGGTCAACTAGATCTTGACGGAGATCGGTGTCGCGTCCACCGTTTCGAATGTACCACTGACGACTTGTAACAATCTCTAAAGGCCGATCACCTTTCTCAAAAAACTTCACTGGATGTTCAATAGGTTCTGGTTCCCCAACTAATTCTTTTGTCTCACGAAGAATTTCAACAAGTTCTTTTTGAGCAGAAAAAACTGTCTTACCGGAAAGACGAGAATAAGCTGCCAAGCCAGCGTCGGATTCAATACCTTGTGGAGAGTCTTGCTGGAAACGTCCTTCCCGGTTAATTACTGCCCGAACGGGAAGATCCAATTCTCGCCACCAAATAACGTCAGTTGTATCTCCAAAAGTGCAAATCATGGCAATACCAGTCCCTTTTTCAGGGTCTGCCAATTCATGAGACAGCACTGGAACACTTACACCAAAGACTGGTGTGGTTACTGATGATCCAAATAATGGTTTGTATCGTTCATCCTCTGGGTGAGCAACCAAAGCAACGCATGCTGGTAGAAGTTCTGGCCGAGTAGTCGCAATCATTAAATCGTCTTGACCATCATGTGTGGTAACACCTTCAGGCAGATGAAACAATAAGTGATGGTAGGCACCTGGTTGAGGCCTATCTTCAAGCTCGGCTTGGGCGACAGCGGTTCGAAAAGTTACATCCCAAAGCGACGGCGCTTCAATTTGATAAGCCTCACCTCGGTCCAAATTCTCAAGAAAAGCTCGTTGAGCGATACTTTGGCAGTGATCATCAATCGTTGCATACGTCAAAGACCAATCAATTGAGAGTCCAAGGTGTCGCCACAGCGCTTCAAAGGCTTTTTCATCTTCTTGTGTTAACAAATGACACAATTCAACAAAATTGCGGCGACTTATATCAATATCGCCCCGCTTTTTGATCGCTTTTTGATCGCCGGCATCTTCCGGAGGAGAGAAATCTTCTCGATAAGAAAGAGAAGGATCGCAACGAACACCAAAATAATTCTGAACACGTCGCTCAGTAGGCAAACCATTGTCATCCCACCCCATTGGATAGAAGACTTCTTTGCCTTGCATCCGTTGATAGCGAGCGATTGTGTCAGTGTGTGTATAAGAAAATACGTGCCCAACATGGAGAGAGCCGCTGACCGTTGGCGGAGGAGTGTCGATAGAGAAAATTTCATCTCTTGATTTAATTCTATCGAAACGAAAAACGTTTTCTTCTTCCCACGCTGCATCCCAACGTGATTCAAGCCCTTCCAGAGAGGGCTTTTCAGGAATAGATGCCGTCTTTTGGCTATCAGAAGATTGAGAATTCATACTTCTTTGAGGCTATCGGAGGTACTCGTATCGTTGAGCGATAGATCGTGATTCATTGCAAATGGTTTATCGCCACAAAGGTGGTTTTGACTGTCCCCACTATGACAAAAACGATCTTGACGTTCTAAAGTTTGATTATGAGCGAATTTTCAATGAAATTATCCGACGAACAAATTCAGTTACGAGACTGGGTGCATGATTTTGCAGCTGATGTTATACGACCCGTAGCTGAAGAATGGGACGAAAAAGAAGAGTTCCCTTATCCCGTAGTTCAACAAGCAGCAGAGATTGGGCTTTACGGCTGGGAATTCATGGCGAACGGAATGATGGGCGACCCAACGGGCCTGACTATGCCGTTAGCGATCGAAGAGCTTTTCTGGGGAGACGCCGGAATTGGTATGGCAATCATGGGAACTGGACTAGCCGCCGCGGGTATAGCTGCCTCCGGAACCCCAGAACAGTTAATGGAATGGGTCCCGCAATGCTATGGAGACGAAAAAGATCTCAAACTTGGTGCTTTTGCTGCCAGCGAGCCAGATGCTGGATCAGACGTAGCAGGATATAGAACACGGGCTGTCTATGACGAAGCGACAGATGAATGGATTCTTAACGGAACAAAAGCATGGATTACTAATGGAGGAATCGCAGACATTCACGTGGTTGTTGGAGTAGTGGACCCTGAACTCCGAGCGAAAGGCCATGCTTCGTTTATCGTTCCCCCAGGAACAAAAGGCTTAAGCCAGGGTCAGAAATATAAGAAACATGGAATCCGGGCAAGCCACACAGCAGAAGTTGTTCTAGAAGATGTTCGAGTTCCAGGGAGTTGTCTTCTTGGCGGTAAAGAAAAGTTAGATGAACGCTTAGCTAGGGTCCGTGAAGGAAAAAGCGGCAATGCGCAAGCAGCGATGCAAACCTTTGAAGCGACACGACCAGCAGTGGGGGCACAGGCACTTGGTGTCGCTCGGGCGGCCTATGAGTATTCGCTTCAATACGCTAAAGAAAGGCATGCTTTCGGAAAAGCGATTATTGAAAATCAAGCCATTGCTTTCATGCTGGCCGACATGGCAACAGAAATAGAAGCCACACGTGCACTGATCTGGAAAGCAGCATGGCTAGGTAAAAACGGAACCTTTGAAAATGCAGAAGGTTCGATGGCGAAGATGAAAGCCGGAAGAGTGGCCACGTGGGTTACGGAACGAGCAATTCAGATCCTCGGTGGCTACGGCTATACCCGCGAATACCCAGTCGAACGCTGGCATCGTGATGCAAAAATTCATGACATCTTTGAAGGAACTGAACAGATTCAACAACTAGTAATCAGCAGAGTGATTTCAGGTATACGCATCGAATAAAACGAAGTTAGTCAAATCTTTCCGTGGGGAGATGCCTGCCGATATAACCGACATGTATTTTTTGTGTTTTCCCCCAAGTGTCATCATGAAAGTAAAGACGCGGAGCTAATAAACCGTTTGCAATTTTTAGATGAGCACCCATGTAAATGGATTCAGAAGAGTCAATTTCGCGACTTACAGGAAAAATTCTTGACTTTCTTAAATTCTCTTTCCGTCTTACTGTCTCAGATTCATCGGCGGCGTATTTGTTGGCACCGAAACTCCAAACTCTGGCGCTTTCCGCGTCTTTACACCATTCATGAAAACCACCCGGATTTCGGTTCCTTTGAAGCGCATAAGTGTTTAAAGCAACCAGGCCGCGCCACACAGAATTTCCCCAGGTTCTGCTATGTAACGTTTGATCTAACTCTTCTGTGCCGCTATCGGCGCCTTTTGGTATAACTATTCCAGATAGATGCTGGCGGGCAGCAGTGATTGCTTCCTCAACTGAAGCAACTTCCTCAGGTGCTCGTGCATTTTCTTCAGAAGTTTGGTTTCCGTTTCGGAATAGAGCGGCGATACGGCGTTGAAGGAAAGCTACCTTAGTGTCCCTTTCCTCCAGCTCAGCAATGGCATCGATCACTTCATTTTGGCTTCGTTCAAGATCTGAACGTAGTCGGTTTATAGAGGCTTCGTTCTCAGCTAGCTCATCGTGGGCTATACGAAGAGACTCGCCTTCGGTTAAGCCAACACCTGCACGAAGTAAATCAAAACTTGAGTCAAAGATGGGAGGAGGCCGCCGATTCGCCATCGCTGGTTGCAGCAACATACCGAACTGTGTGGCCGCTGAATCGGGAGACCGTGAGATTATCTCACGATCAAGCAGACGGTGTTGATTAGCAGGCAGATCTCCAGGCAGGTAAATTCGTGCTTCTCCTGATTCAAGACCGTATTCATCTCCGATACTTTTATTGAACACGGCTTCGGAACCTGGGGTAAGAATTCTTACCGTTACGACACCTGCTAAAGAATCACATACTCGTTGAGCCCTTTCTACAGTTGCTTCAGGTCCGTCACGGTAGTCATGAGCGAATACAACAACTGGACATTCACGTCTTGAGCTCTTTATTAAATTAATTAGGTTTGTTTGAACTGAAGTTGGACGAACAGCCAATGGGCTATCTGCTAATCGAACCACACCCCACCGAGGCGCAGAACCAACGGCATTGGCTCCATGAAGAAGACTACGAACCAACCACGGGCTCTTGGTATCAGGCCGAGCCCAAAGATTGTCGCTAACTCTTTCAACATCAACCCACACCCAATTTTCGTCACCGGCAGTGACTCTAAGGGTTGTAGTTCTACGTTCAGAGCCATCTTCTTCTCTGAGGAAAAACTCGGTTATAGAAAAACCATTCTCCTCTATTGAGGTGCGGGCAGAAACTAAAGTTTCGAAACCAGTAGAAGAAATATAAGAGGCACTATCTGTCGAAAGGTCTAGCTCGGGGTGGTTATCTTTGACCCAATCTTCGAAGGTTTTCTTTGCGACAAGTTCTAAATCGTTTCGGTTTTCTTGCCAAATAGCCCGATATGTAATTGTCATTTAAATCACCTCCTGATTTCTATCTTCCTAGACTTACGAACGTAGATGAGAGTCGGAACCGCTACAAACCCAGAATGTTATTTTGGCGTGATATGAGGTAGTTTGATTACATGGCTTATTTTGAAAATATTCAAGAGAGTGAAGAGGCTATTTCTTCAGGTCCTGTTCCGGCAAGCTATTCCAAACGTATTGGAGCAGTGATCGTTGATATTTTAATCGGGGTTCTCGCGGCGGCACCAGCAACAATACTTTTTTTAATCGGCTTAGTAGGAGGTATCAGAGATGCTGATGAGGTGGATGATTACCTTACCGATGATCAGACTGCAGAAGTTTTTTGGGAGGCCGCTGCTGGATTTTGGATTATTGCGGCAGTCTTGGGGGTAGCGACCTTTGTTTGGGCGATTTGGTATTTCGGCTATCGACAAGGAAAAATTGGACTCACCCCCGGTAAAAGAGTAGCCGGAATCAAGCTCATCAACATTGAAACAGGGACTCCACCTGGTGGAGCGAAAGGTTTAGGAAGGTCAATAATCCCATCACTTCTTGGATCATTTTCCTCTGGCATTTATCAACTCATTGATTATTTGTGGCCATTATGGGATGACAAAAACCAACGCATAACAGACAAAATGTTTTCAACTCAAGTCGTCTTAGATCAGAACCGTAAGGCACAACAGGGTGTTTCAAATGGCTCCCAAGGCATATCTAGTGGTATTGGGGGGAGCGACCCATTAGCAAATTTCGATCAGGGCTCATCGGGTGACACTCCGATTATTAGTTAATAGACTAGACACAGTTAAAACAAAGGAAAGATTATGAGTGATTTTGAAAGTGTGGATGCAGGAGACGCTTCTCCGGGAAAAGCAAATATTGGTAAACGTATCGGCGGGTATTTGATCGATGCGATCACTATGGCGTTAATTTCTTTTGCTCTCTCGTTTGGTGGAGTAATTCTTTCTTTCGTTATAGTCTCCGCTCTTTCTTTGTATCTCTTTGGATGGCGTATGGGAGAAACAGGAGTAACGCCTGGCAAACAAATAGTTGGGCTCAAGATAGTTGATGCCAACACTGGAGAACTATTGGGTTCAAACCGAGGTTTACAACGAGCAGGATTAATCTGGATAATAGGTTCTGCTTCCATCTTTCCGGTGGCGGGTTATCTTTTCATGGTCATAGCTTTAATCGATGTTGTTGTCGCACTCGTTGATGACCGAGGACAGCGAGTTACAGACAGAATCGTTGGGTCAATCGTTACTGACGCTTAATCGTCAAAGTTCCCCGGTTCGTGATGGTTATTACCATCATGTCAATATGAAATATGACAGAGTTTCGTAGAACTGGTATTCATCATGTCGCTTACGCATGCCGCGATATTGAAGAAACAAAACATTTTTATGAAAATCTCATGGGGATGCCTTTAGTTCACACTGAAATTAAACGCGAGGGAGATAGCTATTTCCGTCATCTTTTCTTCGATACAGGTGATGGTTCCTGTATTGCTTTTTTTCAAGTTTTCGGAATGGGTGAGTCTTCCAATTACTCAACACAGGTATCCACCGGTAATGGCCTCCCCGTTTGGGTTAACCATGTTGCTTTCGCAGCTGACGAAGAACGAACAGAATCTGTGAGGCAACGAATGACAGAAGACGGTGTAGTTCCATTTATGGAAGTAGACCATGGCTGGTGTATCTCTCTTTACTACATTGACCCGAATGGAATCATGGTTGAAATGTGCAGAGACACCACAGGCTTTGCTATCGACCCAGAATTAGCAACAGAGCGAATGACCGCAACAGATAACACTGATCATTCAACGTTTCTCTCACCGATGGACCTTGAAGGTTTGCGTGGCTTTGATCTGCTTCCCACTGAAGGAAAATCCTGATGCCTCGCCTTCGCCAAGTTCGTCGATCTGAATTGCATTGTGGAGCAGAACCAGTTTTTCAACTCCTGTTTGGTGATAGAGATCCCGTAGATGAACCAGGGACAGACACAGGAACACCAGGGGATTGGTGGACAGTGTTTGCGTTAGTGCCTGATGTGTTTGATCACGCCACCCATGGTTTTGCTCTTTACCGATCGGAAAAAAGGCTTATTGACCCGCAACTACGAGAGTTAGGTCAAACTCGGGTTGGTTGGAATATTGGTAGTCGGTTTGTTTATTCTCAGCACTGCAAATCTTGCCGAACAGTAGGGTTCTCTGAAGAACAGATTGCTGCTATTTCTCACTGGGAAGAAGCGGGCTGTTTTACTGAAGCACAACAAGCAGTGTTGGCATATACCGATGGATTGACTTTAGGAAATGGTGACGTTTCAAATGAGGTCTTTGAAGAGTTGCAGAAACATTTAAGCGATGAAGAAATTCTCGAATTCACTTACGTCACATGTACGTATGCGATGCATGCAGTCATGAGCAAAGCCTTAAAATTAGAATTTGACGCAGATGATGGACCGGTAGAAGAAATACCTGGCCCTCATGAAAGTTTAAGTGTTGAGCACACTCGCCAAAAGTTAAGACTTATCGTGGGCGGAAACGAAGAGTAAGTATTTCGGGTTATTGCTCCCATGGGGGAACCCAGTCACCTTCAAGGCGAAAAGAGATACCTTCGTCATCCTCAATTCGTTTAGCAACATGAAGTTCACCTACTTCGTTGCCGTAGCGGGCAGCAGCCCGATTGAATGCTCCATGCGCCGCTTCAGTCATTGGCAAGTCAGAGGACAAAAGTGAAGAAAGCTCACTGATTAAACCCAAATCCTTTAAACAAAGATCCAAAGTAAATGACGGGTCATAATGGCCAGCAAAAATAGACGGGGCATCGTGCCGGGCAACAAACGAATCACCGACAGAGTCTGTGATGGCATCGTAAAGTACGGCGAGATCGACGCCATTTGCCATACCTAAGGCAAATCCTTCTCCTAGAGCAGCAGCAGCAATAAACCAAAGCTGATTGGTAACGAGTTTCACTACATTCCCAGAACCCAACTCTCCGCATTCAATAACTCTTCCGAGGTGATTAAGAACGTTGAGTGAGCGGGTTCTAACCTCAGGGTCACCACCCAGGAAAAGGGTAAGTTTGCCATTGCGAGCACCATCAACTGCTCCTGTTACCGGGCTATCTGCAACAGAAACATTGCCAGGAGCTTGTATGGCTAACTCTTGAATAAATTCTTTTCGGTTAGTTGTGAGATCAATCCAAAGAGAGCCAGCAGGCAAAGAGGTTAATACTTCTTGAGCAACCATGACTCTTTCAACATGGTCGGGTCGGGGAAGGGAAGTGAGCAAAACATCTGCAGCTTCAGTTGTTTCTTTAATATGTTTTGCAACAGAGGCACCCGCCTTAGAAAGTTGTTCAAGCGGTTTGGGGTTTAAGTCAAATACTGTGACTTTGTAACCGGCCTCAATGAGGCGTAATGCCATTGGGAAACCCATGTTTCCCACTCCAATGAATCCAATATTTTGATCAAAGTCAATCGTCACTTTTCTTTCATCCTTTTAGCGGGTAAGCCGTTCTATCGCATACTGGTCGCAAAGCAAAACTTGAAACTAGTCGAGCTACTCCAGGTAGCTGAGCAAGGTGAGTTCGATGAAGCGCTTCATAGTCAGCTACGTCATCAATAACCACGCGAAGGAGGTAATCGAAGTCTCCAGCCATTAAGTGACAACTCATGATCTCTGGACGTGCAGTTACAGCGGCTTCGAAAGCATCTAAAGCGTCTTCGGCTTGGCTTGACAAAGTGATCTCTACAAAGACATTGGTTCCCATGCCGACTTTACTTGGATCAATTAACGCTACGTATTGGTTGATGAACCCCTCTTCTTCGAGACGACGCACTCGTCGCAGACAAGCAGATGGTGAGAGATTGACTGCATCGGCAAGGTCAACATTGGCGAGTCGCCCGTCGTCTTGCAATAAAGACAGGATGGCACGATCAACGGCATCTAAAGAACTTTGTGCATTATTCATGCAATAGATAATAGCAATAAACAATATTATTGCGCAAATACGTAAAATTTCTGCTATTTCCGCAATCCTGTACTACTGAAAAAGGTTTAACGTTTAGTTAAAGACATCCACGTTAAATAAACAATTCAAATATAGGAGAACTGTTATGGATATCGGAGTCCCAGCAGAGATCAAAACAGCAGAAAAAAGAATTGGCCTTACTCCGGGAGCAACCAGTGAACTGACAAGCCTCGGACACAAGGTCATTATCCAATCCGGAGCAGGAACAGGAGCAGGATACGAAGACAGCTCTTATCAAGAAGCCGGAGCATCACTTGCTTCTTCTGCCCAAGAAGTATTTGATTCTTCAGAAATGATTGTCAAAGTAAAAGAACCACAAGCGGTTGAACGAGCCATGCTTCAACCTCACCACATTCTCTTCACCTATTTGCATCTCGCAGCGGATAAACCTCAGACCGATGAACTTCTTGACAGTAAAGCGACCTGTATCGCTTATGAAACAGTCACCGACGAAGCCGGACGGCTACCACTGCTTGCACCAATGTCCGCTATCGCCGGACGTATGTCGGTCCAAGCTGGAGCGCACGCTCTAGAAGCAACCCAAGGAGGATCAGGACTCTTACTTGGCGGCGTACCCGGGGTTCGCCCAGGAAAAGTAGTAATTATTGGCGGTGGCGTCGTCGGAGAAAACGCGGCAGAGATGGCAGTAGGGCTCAATGCTGATGTCACCGTTCTTGATCGCAGCCCGAAAGTACTTGACGGTTTAGATAAACGTTTCGATGGTAGCGTTCGCACTGTTTACTCAACCAAAGCAGAACTTGAGGCTTCTGTATTTGATGCAGATCTTGTAATTGGGGCGGTCCTTGTCAAAGGAGCAAGAGCTCCTCGTTTAGTTACTCGAGCGATGCTTTCTCATATGAGAGCAGGATCTGTCCTCGTTGACGTTGCCGTTGACCAAGGCGGATGTTTTGAAACAACGAAAGCTACTACTCACGTAGAACCAACTTATGTCGTAGATGGAATAGTTCATTACTGTGTCGCGAACATGCCAGGAGGCGTTCCACGGACATCAACTCAAGCGCTTTCAAACGCGACACTTCCTTACGTTCTAGCGCTTGCAAATAATGGAGCAGGTACGGCTCTTGAACAAGATCCTCATTTGTTAAAC
>Ga0208766_1000306_pt1 | contig 27105 bp, 12 predicted proteins | sample ETN01SmetaG_3_FD_185792 | JGI IMG/M metagenome (GOLD analysis project Ga0208766, IMG submission 185792) | Marine microbial and viral communities from oxygen minimum zone, Eastern Pacific Ocean - ETNP2014F12-01SV263 (SPAdes) (version 2) | ecosystem: Environmental > Aquatic > Marine > Oceanic ... | reverse complement strand
TTATGGTGTAAGTGGATACTTCCGTGGTTGACCCATCAGCATTGTTGGTGAAGGTCATCCACCCAGCACAGTTGGTGCAGGTGAACGTGATTGCACCATCCGAATCCATCCATGAGCCACTCGAGGAGTAAGCTACATCCTCAGTTGCAGAAGTTGAAGCGCTAGTAACAAGGTTAGAATTTGCGAATCGCTTTGCAGAGAGATCCGTAAGTTCAGAATCGCTAACGCTAGCGCTACCGCTATCGAAGATTTGGCCTGCAACTAGGATGAGTGTGATCGCTGCGGCAAGGCCGATTGCGATGTTCCTTAGGTCATTCGATGTCACTGTCTTCTGGTTTGTTTGGCTCACTGTAGTGAGCGGCACGGCTGCAACCATGTTCACTCCCACGTCTTTCTTGCATTTAGAAGGTTACGGAACCCACCCTATAGGGTGGAGCGGACGAATATAGGCTGATAATCACACAACGTAGATAAGAAAATCGGTGAAATTATTCAAAATTCGCAATTTTTATCGAAAGTTAACAAAAAAATAATTCACTTCAAAAAAGCACTAACTGCGGGTGAGTCGAGGGGGGTTATTGAGACTAAAATAAACTCGAAAAAAATAGTATGAATAGTTCCGAAATGGTGCCTTGGAAAATGAGATTATCAGAACATATCTGAGAGAGTCCAAAAACACTTACCTGGATGTTTAGCCAGCTCCCTTGAGAATTAGACCCCAAACAAACTCGACTTGGAGAATGAGGCAAAGTATGGTTTTGATCTATTTTTTGAAACAAAAAACACAGATTGGAGAATATCGGAGTCCGGATTTGTTATTTTACTTATAAAAGAAAGTTCGTATTATTACTCTATTTGAGCCTTAAAGGGGGGGGTATTTGGGTATGGAAAAGACACCTATTTGCAAATAATTGACTCCAAAAGGATGGTCAAGATAGAGTTCAGAAACCAGATTCAGATCCTGATTTGGAGAAGACAATGCGAAATGATTGTCAGAAAAAAAGTTTGAGCCGGAAATCCGAGGCTCCGAAGAGCCCCGGAAATCCGGTTATGTCATCAAGGAAGATTGAAGCCAATTCAAGCTTCTACTTCTTCCTCTTCTTCCTCTAAGTCGTCATCATCGACGAACTGTTCTGTTTCGTCGTACATGTCGAACTCGTCATCATCGTCACTACCACCGCGTGTGCGTGATATTAGAGCGATGATTGCAACGACTGCTAATGCAATTCCAACGAATGGTAGAGGGTCTGCCGAGATGTCGTCAAGGAGTGAAAGTGGGTTCGCATTGTCACCCAGACCGTCATCGTTTCCGTCGTACTGCTCGGTTGGGTCCCATGGGAAGTGGTCTTCCCAGGACTCACAAGTGATACAAACTCCAGCGGCGTTAACTTCGTACTCAAGAGGGTCTGCTATGCCGTCGTTATCGTCATCCGGATCGATTGCATTGCACAGGCCGTCTCCTACGATTGTGGTAGGATCGTCGTCGTCAGTACCATACACGCCATCTGCACCAGGGTCTGTCTCGTTATCAACAGGCATTACATCAGCGTTGTTTGGATCACCATATCCACCAGCATTGCGGCAGATAACTTCAGTAGTATCTAGCCAATTATCACCATCGTCATCGATATCGGCGTTGTCGCCGGTACCGTCACCATCGAGGTCATTCTGCTCATTTGGATTCATTGGGAAGTCGTCATCGATGTCCATTGTACCGTCATTGTCGTCATCGGTATCCTGTAGGTCGCACATGTGGTCTCCATCATTATCTGCTGGCACGGAGGTGTGGTCCATTGGATCAGTAGCACAGTTTGGCTCCTCATCGTCAGTCCAACCATCGTTGTCATCATCAATATCTGAGAAGTCACCAATTCCGTCACCGTCATTGTCAGTGCTCTCTGTAGCATCGAATGGGAAGGCATCCAATGTATCTGGAATACCATCACCGTCATCATCGGTGTCTACCTTGTCACAGATTGCATCGCCATCGTAATCATCTGGTACTGAATCAACGTCCAGTGGGTCACTTCCACACTCGAACTCTTCAGCATCTGTCCAGGCATCGCCATCGTCGTTGAGGTCAGCATTGTCACCGACTCCATCGCCATCTGTGTCAATCCACTCAGACTGGTCGTATGGGAATGCATCAACTGCATCTAGCCATAGATCGTTATCGTCGTCTGTGTCAGTATTGTCACCAATACCATCACCATCGAAGTCGGCCCATTCGTTTGGATTGTCTGGGAATACATCTAATGCATTCTCGACACCATCACCATCACGGTCGTCGTCAATAGCGTCACAAATACCATCTAAGTCCAAATCCTCTGGAATTGATGATACCTCGAATGGATCGGACAAACAGTCAACCTCGACTAGGTCAGAGAATCCGTCGTTATCGTCATCCTCGTCAGCATTGTCTCCAATCTTATCACCATCATTGTCAGCCCATTCAGATGCGTTGAATGGGAATGCATCGACATCGTCGGCGTAACCATCATTGTCATCATCGAGATCAACTAAGTCACAGATTGTGTCATTGTCGAAGTCGGATGGGTAAGAACTTGCATCCAGTGCATCGGTTGCGCAATCGAACTCATCGGTGTTGTTCCAACCATCTCCATCAAGATCTAAGTCAGAGTTGTCACCAAGTCCATCACCATCTGTATCGGTGGTTTCGTTAGCGTCGTATGGGAAGTCGTCCTCAGAATCGATTACGCCATCACCGTCACTATCCGTATCAAGAGAGTCACAAATGCCATCACCGTCAGTATCGCTTGGGAAGCTTAGTGGGTCATTTGGATCAGAACCACATTGAACCTCCATAGTGTCATACCAACCGTCGCCATCTGCATCTAGAGTATAGAACTGGACTGTTATGTTGTAATCAGTACCGGTCGTATCATAGACGTAGTTTCGTACAATGAAGTACACCATTGTATCTCCATAGTACGTACTTGTCATCGAAGAATTCCATGAGTTCGGACTAGTGTATCCAGCGAATCCAACTTGAGTCTGGGCTGAATTGAAGATATAAATCAGATACCAAACAGTAGGATATTCGTACCCTGGATCTACTGTAATCTCAAATCCATGGTCGGCTGGAATAATCATATTGTACCAATCTTGGTCATCAAGTCCAGCTGCTGCCCAACCTCCAAATTCGTAGGTGTTGTTGGCAGTGATATTGTTGTAGGCTGCAACATCAACCGAAGAACCGAATGAGGACCCTGCATCTCCGCCACTGTTAGCGTCGTCTTGGTCTCCACCTGGAAGTGAAGATAGGTTACCATATGTGATATTCAATTCGTAAGTGAGATCAGTCACACCATACGAATAGATACCGAAGGTCACCCAATGTCCACCCACAGGCCATAATCCTGAATGCGCTGTAAGTGGGTAGTTCGAAGCTGCTGCACCATTCTGAGATACGAAGTAGGCTGGATTACCATTGTAAACACATTGCATATTCCAATTCCCGCACATATACATGTATGTGTAGATGTACATATTGGCATTTGCTGAACTTAGAACAGGGAAGTCAGTTGTGATATTGATATACTTACCTGCAGGAACTAGAATCTGGTAGTAATCAAACTGGTCCCATGTGTAGTCGAACCATCCAGTGCATACTCCACCAGTATCATTTGCGTCACCGTTAATATCAGCCTGGTTCGAATTATTGACGAATGATGGACCATCATCCCATGTAGGGTAGTAAACAACGTCACCCGCATCGATTCCGGCACCACAGTCATTCGGATTAGCACCAGGTTCGTTGTCCGGTGTAATCATTGTAATATTCATCCAGTAAATACCAGCTCCTATATCATTGAATACACGAATGAATATAGTTTGGTCACCATGTGAATAATCAGCCCAGAGAACTTCTGGGTTATCATAGTAAGATGAATCAATAAAGTACAGGTAACCATACACTGGGTGCGCATAATACAGACCTGTGTCTATATCATGGCCACTAGGGAATGATACTTCTACATTCAAAGCATAATTAGGTGGTAGATAAATTTCGAAGTAATCATACCTGTCTTGCATATCGTGGCCATATCCAACATAGGAACCATTCATTGAGGGAAGCAAAACAGCGTCGTATCCACTAGTGCTGTTACCACCATCCATTCCTGTGCCTGCATCATCCCATGGCCCTGCCCAATCGGCGCTTTGATTGTAAACTGCGTAATCAATTGTGTAATTGGTTTCGACATCGGTAACCAAGTCTCGCGCGTATAACTTGAGATAGACAGTAGTTTCCTGACTCAAGTAATTATTGAAGTAGTATGATTCGTTTGTAGACAGACCCTTTGGATTCAGATTGGCCGGATAGTTGTTGATTTGTGCAACATATGAATAATATCCATCCATGTATAGGAATGCGTCAATCGCCTCAGTACCCTCTGGTTGATCGAAGGTTAGTACGATCCAGATACCATGGTCAGCTGGAAGAGTCCATGAATACCAATCTTCAGCATCATAGCCATCACAAATAGAACCAGGGAACTGACCTTCAGTTCCAAGTCCTGTTACATTGGTGGCGTCTCCTTGAAGGTCACCTGCATCGTCACCGGAATAACCATCATCAGCAATAGAACATGGTGGTGGAACTGCAGGATTGATTTGCAATTGCAGGCTGTATCCAGCATGACTATCTACGCTGTAGTAAGAGTAGTAACTGACCTTTGCATAAATAGTAGTGCCCTCATACGCACCACCTAAGTCAATGTATTCAGGTTGGTCGAACCATGAATAATCAAACATTGTTGTGAAGCCAGAGTCTGAATAGAGTTCGAGATCCAAATCGGCATTCTTGTTCCAATCAAGAGTTAGATTAGCGGCAAAGCCGAGAGGAATAGTTACCGCAAAGTGATCAACAGTATCTGTAGTATTGACGTGCCCTGAAACCGTATTCTCCAAAACAAAAGGATCGGCAGTCAACGAAATCATTGAGATTGCAGGGGGTGGGTCAATTTGAACAGAGATTGACATCCCTCCGTCTCCGAAGGTATCTTCCATTGTTACTGTGTAACCACCCGATGCTGTGTATGAGAACGAACCAGTGGAATAAGAAGCGAATGAGCCAATACCGTATGAATCAGTTGTACCATCAGGCTTGAGTATGTCTAGCGAAGTCTCGTATGGACACCAATAGTCACAAGTGTAGTTCACATAAGCTGTGGTTGATGGAGGATTGACGAAACTACCAGATGCGTAGTCGCCATTAGGGTAAGGGTCGAATGCAAGACTCAGAACATTTGCTGCATCTGGAGAATCTGCATAATCACCAGGGTAACCGTTGTCACTTGGGAATACTGTGATGTTAATGGTGTAGTCAGTGAGACCGGCATAGCCGCAGTAATAGCACCAAGCCATAAGATTTACAATTCCACCCGCTAAATCATTTCCGTTAGCACCATAATCATAGCAATAAGTGCCTATTGCAGTACCATCGGTCCCGATACCGACAGTTCCTGTAAGTGAATAACGGCAGTAGCCCCATGAACCGCCAGCCGTGTATGGAGTAGATATGCCGTCTTCACCAATTGCAGCCACCCAAGCATAATTGTCATAGAAAGTTCCAGCGTGAACCCAGTCGATGGTGAATCGTACACCATAACCTGGCTCCATGTCGATTTCATAGACATCCAAACAATCGTACTGTGTGTATGAGTAAGAACAGTAGCCCGTGGTACCGCCCACATTGGATTCGCTCGAATATTCGACCGATTCTGGACCATCTAGCCAATCAAAATCAGCAGAAATATCCATTGCAGTTGCGCCAACTCCTGCATCGATACCTCGACAGCCATCTGCCCCTTGACAGGGAGATGGAGCTGCCTCCATATGTAACCGATTATCGGTTAATTCTTCACGTTCTTCGGCACCATCAATCAGGGGCAGAATACTAATTGTTATCATCATCAATGCTAGCGTTATAGTTCGGGCTGTGTTGCTTCGCATACGCGTCACTGTCGTTCATCACGCTATGTAGTTGATATAATCATGTCGTTCCCTGTTCATCAAACCCCTATGGGGTTATGGCTTTCCATATCGTTGTTTTATGAAAAAAAAAGAAGATTTGCTAAAATTTTACAATTCAAAGCCAGGGGGTGGAGGCGGAGCTGTATCAGATGAGGTTTCAGGTTCATCCTCAGTGATAGGACCATCTTCCGATTCTTCACTCAAATCATCATCTATTTCTTCACTCAAATCATCCCAATTTTCCACATCATCATAATCAGAATAATTATCCTCAATTGAAAATGCTTCTTCCTCTTTTCTTGATGTCAAAGTAATCGCAACTAATGCACCTATTACTACGAGAATGAGAATAGAAACCGCGGCAGTAATTCCAGGGTTCAATTTCATCTTATCGAGGATTGATAGAGGGTGAGCATTGTCCCCTAAGCCATCGCCATTGAGATCCTCCCACTCAGATGCGTCAAGAGGGAAGGCATCTTGCAAATCAGCTACTCCATCTCCATCATCATCGAAATCCTTCAGATCACACGTGCCATCCTCATCTGTATCTAATGGGATGGAAGTATCTGACAGTGGGTCAGTTTCACACATTGTTTCCGCATTGTCGGACCAACCGTCGTTGTCATCATCATTATCTTCATTGTCGCCAAGGCCATCACCATCAGTATCTCTCCATTCAAGACCGTTTAGCGGGAAATCATCGTCTGTATCTTGCACATTGTCATTGTCATCGTCAATATCTACGATGTCACAGATGTAATCAAGGTCGTAATCAGCAGGTATTGAATTAGCATCCATTGGGTCTGAACCGCAATTTGGTTCGTCAATATCAGCCCAACCATCGCCATCATCGTCCTCATCGGCATGATTTCCAATTCCATCGCCATCAGTATCATCCCACTCAGTTTCGTCGAATTGGAAATAATCATCTACGTCGTTGATTCCGTCATTGTCATCATCAATATCTACAATATCACAGATGTGGTCGTTGTCATAGTCATCTGGAATACTCCATGTCGAATATGGATCAGTGCCGCAATTAGTTTCGTCAACATCACTCCAGCCATCGGCATCGTCATCTTCATCTGAGTTGTCACCGATTCCATCAGAGTCAAAATCATCCCATTCTGTTGGATCGTAGGGGAAGACATCGCTATTGTCTAGATAACCGTCACCATCGTCATCGACATCGGTATTGTCGCCAACACCATCTGAGTCGAAATCAGCCCACTCAGAGGCATCTAGAGGGAAAGCATCCATTGTATCTGCATATCCATCGCCGTCATCATCTACATCCAGCTCATCGCATTGACCATCGGCATCAGTGTCTTGAGGAACGGAGGTTTGGTCAAGAGGGTCGGAGAGGCATTGTTCCTCTATTGAATCACTGTAACTATCACCATCGTCATCATTGTCAGAATTGTCACCAACTCCATCATTGTCAGTGTCTGTAGTCTCACTCGCATCGAATGGGAATGCGTCTTCTGAATCTAAGACGCCGTCATTATCGTCATCATCGTCCATAACGTCACAGATACCGTCTCCATCATAGTCAGCAGGGTAGTCAGAGGAATCGAGAGGATTAGTGCCATCACAGCCATACTCTTCCTCATCAGTCCATCCATCGCCATCATCGTCATCATCAGCGTTGTCACCGGTACCATCGTTGTCGGTGTCGGTTTGCTCGTTAGGATCGAGCGGGAAATCATCGTCGCTATCATCGACACCGTCCCCATCATCATCCATATCAATTTGGTCACAAATACCATCGTTGTCGGTGTCTAAAGGAACACTATTATTATCTTCAGGATCGGTACCACAATCTTCTTCAACGGAATCATAGAAACCATCGCCGTCAGAATCTAGAGTGAAAAAGAACCAAGACATACCATAACTTCCTTCGCCTGAAGTTGCTCGAACCTGAACTAATACATCCATTCCTTCAACTATCATCCCTGGGTAGGAACCAGATCCGTTAGAAGTCACATATTCGGGATTATTGGCATTCGAGTAATCAATCGTGTTAGCTTGATCATCGGCTAGAATAACCTGAAAATCCACTTCAGCGGAATTAAACCAAACAGAAATTGCGATTCCGTGACCCATGGGTACAGTTGTCTGATAATTGTCATTAAGGTCATCATTCAATGAACCCCAGCCAGAATAACTATTGTTGACTGAAGTAGAATTAATCCATAAGATAGTTGGATTCAGATAGTCATCCGAAGCATCTCCTCCTGTCCCTGCATCATTTTGATTGTTTACAGGTAGAGAAGCCATTTCAGTGAAATTCAGTGTCAAACTGTATTCACCCTCCCCTGACCAAGCATCAACTTGGACAAATACAGTGGAATTTGATACATTGGTTGAACCACTAGATACATTTTCAGGATGGTCAAAGAAACTATACTCAATTACTGAACCTGATGAATCTAATAAGAAAATGTCGTAATCATCAGTATTATTCCAATCCAGACTCGCTTGAATGGCATAATCGCCTGTAATGTTAATTCTATAGTAATCATATCTATCATCACTATTAGAAATCCAACCCCACCATGTGGCATTAGTTTGGGGTAAATCTGTAGCATAAGTTGTGTTATCTCCAGCATCACCACCAGTATTTGCGTCATTCTGATTGTTGGCTGTAGGAACCCCTGTTACGTTCAGCATGCCAAATGACATTGTGTAATTTGAGTCGCCCGAGTACGCACGTACGCGGAAGATAACATCGCTACCACCAACTGTAGTCCCGTTGGCTGTAATTGATTCGGGATTGGATGAACCGGTTGAATAGTCAATTATGGAACTGCCTGTTGAATCATACATGTAGATGTCTAAGTCAGCACTGGAATTAGTCCAAGAAACTTCGGCCCAAATTGTGTAATTTACGGGCACTGCGATACGATACCAGTCGTCCTGGTCCCAATTGCTTGACACCCAACCGGTATAGTTGCCACCAGTAGATGGAACGCTAATATTGGTGGCCGATGCTGCTGCGTTCCCAGCATCCCCGCCAGTTCCTGCATCATCCTGATTAGCGCCTGGTTGACTGGAAGTTGAACCAAAACCGTAAGTGAAGTTGTAATGTCCCTCGTCACTATATGAATAAATTTCAATGTATACGGTTGTACCTCCAACAAAGGTTCCATTCGAGCTAATTGTTGACCATGATGTACCGTAGTCATAATCCAAAGGACTACTAGATGAATCATACAATCTAATTAAGGAACCATAAAATGAAGCATTTGCAAAGTCCACCATATCGACATAGATGAAATGATCACTTGGGACGCTGACGGAATACCAATCTGTACTATCCCATTGGTCAGAAATCCAACCCTCTATGGTTGCATTTGGTGTGGTAAGAGAAATTGCTGTCGAGGCATCAGCGCCTGCATCAGTACCACTACCTGCGTCATCCTGATTAGAACCTGGCTGGCCGGCTGTAGAGAATATCCAAACTTCGAGTGTGTATTGGCCTGAACCTGAGTAACGGTATACTTCGACATAAACCGAAGTTCCACCCACTGCTGTTCCGTTAGAAGTAACATCATCAACACTGGTGCTGGCTGAAGAATCAATCAAACTCCCTGATGAAGAATACAATTTGAGGTCAAAATCAGCACCTGATGGAGAAGTTAATTGGGCTGAAATACCAGTATCGGATGATAAATTAAAACCAAAATAGTCAGAAGTGTCACTTGATGATAAGTTTCCATAGTAGGTTGCGTTAGAAGATGAAGGTAACCAAGTCGCCGTAGACATTGACCCTCCTGCGTCAGAACCGCTTCCAGCATCATCGGCTAAGACTACCCCTGAGATGGTAGATAGCAGCATCAAGGCAACAATCGTTCGTGCGACATACGCTCGCGTCATGATGTATAGTGAATAGATGGTGTGTATTAACTGAACCCATTAACTGTCAGTGCAAAATAAACACTAAGCGAGGTGGGAATCAAGAGTAATCATAGAATCCAGTGCCTGATTTCCGCCCTAGTTTCCCTTCTTCAACCATTTTCACCAATAGTGGAGCAGGGGCATACTTTTCGTCTTGAAATCCTTCGTATAACACATTCATAATGTGTAAAACAGTATCATTACCAATCAGATCAGATAAGGCGAGGGGGCCAATTGGATGATTCATGCCTAACTTCATGATTCCATCTATTGCCTCAGGCTCAGCAACTCCTTCTTGAAGGGTCAAGATGGCTTCGTTAATCATTGGACAAAGTATTCGATTAGAAACGAATCCAGGTGAATCATTGCATGCTAATGCAGTCTTACCCATCTTCTCAGCGGCTTCAACTACTGCTTCTGTAACCGAAGGTTCTGTTTTACTGCCATTGATGATTTCAACTAATTTCATCACAGGAACTGGATTCATGAAATGCATTCCGATTACTTTTCCAGGCCTCTTTGTCGCTTCTGCGATATCATTTATTGAAATCGATGAGGTGTTGCTTGCGAGTATGGCCTCTGGCTTACAGATTGAGTCTAATTCAGCAAAAGTAGAATATTTCAAGTCAGGAATTTCAGGAATCGCTTCGACAATAAGGTCGGCATCCGAGGCGGCACTCTTCTCCGTAGAAGTAGATATCAGGGCTAAGGCTGCATCTGCGTCTTCTCTTGTCATTCTATCTTTCTTTACAACACGAGCAAGAGATTTCTCTATAGCTGCAATTCCATGATCAACATATTCCTGCTTAATGTCAATCATTACCACAGAATACCCCGCACAAGCAGCAACCTGTGTGATACCATTGCCCATTTGCCCGGCTCCAAGTACGGCTATTCTCTCGATTCCCATGAGACACTGCAACAGTGAGGTACAGATGAAGCCTCGCTTCCTAGCAGGTGCAATAATGCTCAATCAACATCGATGGAATCATCATCAGGAACCCTGTCCTGCCATGATTGTATATCGCGCTCGCCTCTTGCCCAAGCCCTCAATTCCTCTTCTTCAGGTAGTGGTTTAGGAGGCTCAGGAGGTGTGCTGTCCTCAATCATCTCATCAATCCATTCGGAAACACCTTCAATTGATTCGATTGATTCTTTCCTTCGCAATTGTCTTTTTCGCATCATGCGACCAGATGCACCGAGAATTGAAAGAAGAATAATCAGAACCGAAGCGCCATAGTAGAGCATCGGGCCACCATCTTGGGCATCATCAAGAGCCCAATCAAACCATTCTTGATACTGGACTTCTATGCTGTATTGGTTAGCATTACCACCTAAATCCACAGAAGTCGCATTAATCCAATGCCAACCTTGATTTGCAGGAACTCCTAAAGTGACAGTGAAGTTTTCACTATTAGTGCAGATGAAGGATGTACTCGATATTTCTGTAGAAATAGATACTGATGCACCATATTCACACACCCCATAGATTATTCTCTCAGGTTCAAGATTGGTAGTTCTATTCGCTATTTCTGTGAGGTTCAATTTAGGTGTGATTGTGTCTCTAGTGACGTGTAGCCAGTAACTCTCAGTGTGGTCAAGAGCCCCGATATCTAGTTTGAATTCGTTTTCACCTTCGTCTAACTCTAATTCGACTTCAATGAATGAAAGACCCGGATCAAACATATGAGTGGGTTCCAACTCTGAAGCCTCAGCACCCTCAGGCACATGCTTCACAGTTGCCCACTGATCTGGACCCCTTTGGAATACAAGTTGTACAGTTTCAGTTCCAACTACAGTGCCGTCCCAATTCGCCCATACTTGGCTAGTGTAAAGTGAAGGAGATAGCGTGTAAATCTTACATTCTGAAAAGTAATTAGGATTGTGTTGAGTCTCGGTAGAATCCCACGCTTCAACACAAAACACATGATTTCCTGCTTCAGAAAGATTGTAGAAATATCCACCATAACTGGCATTCCATTCTTCAACGTCCACACCATTATGTGAAAACCGAAGATGAACCTCTTCACTGGCAGTCCAAGACAAACCTAGTCGGTGGTCACTTAATATCAATTCATCAGAGGGAGAAATTTCCCAATTGACCTCGGGTAAAGTTCGGTCGAAAATCAAGGAATATTCGTAATGGTTACTATTACCCATCCAATCACTAATCTCAATCTCCATCTGATAACTATCATCTGTTAGATTTTCAAAATCCAACAACCAATGATTAGCATTATATTCATTGTGAAGGGTGCCCGGTTGATTGGCAAAACTAGGGAATTCAGTCATGTTTTGACAGAGTTTAAGGTCATTATTTATGTTTGAATCGATGAAAGACACACACATTGATTTCCAATCAGCAGTAATAGAGAATGAACCAAATGCCTTAGTGATGTTTAGAGGCGTACCCTCCCAAGACCAGTTTGCAAAGTTATGAATTGGATCATCGGTGTTCAATGATATTGATTCTATTGTGGGTGCTGTCGAATCAAGAATGACATCAAATGATTCTTGATACTCATTTCCAGCAGGGTCAATAACTGAAATTGAGAATGTGTTATTGCCATTAACAATATATTGACTGAATAATGGTGCTCCAAAGGGATTCATCCAAAATATCTCAGATTCTTCTAGAATGATTGCTACTTCGGCAGAACCATTCGAATCAGTTTCAATAATTGTTTGATCATGTTTGAGAATAGCATCGGGTTCAGTTTGGATACTTACTTCAAGCAAGCTCTGGTCAGTAATCTGAGGAATATGAGATATTATCAAAATTGGAGATATTGTATCATATTTTACAGACAACCAATCTGTGGAAGAACGACCTGATATATCTGAAATTGATGCTGTATAATCGTGCCATTGTTCATTTTCAGGCAGAGATGAATTGACCCAAACTTCCCTAAATGTCAGATTAGATGAATGATTATTTGAATTCCATAGTTGGGTGATATCGAGAGAGGAGAGATTCCACAATGTAGCTTCAACGCTTGTGGCGTTAGGAACTAAAGTGGTGTTACTCGCACCTAACCAATCAAGAGAGTCAATAGAAAACCCACTACCTATGTCTTTGGCATGAAGTGAGAGCGGCAGAGTTACATTCGTTTGAGTCAAGTTCTCAGGCGTAACGAATTCAATCTCTGGGTCAAGGTCAATTAACTCGTATGTGAATGGTAAACGCATAGAAATTCCGCCATCAAGAGTAATCTCAACGAACCCTTCCCATACTCCTTCTGATTCAGGCATTTGGTAGTCTATATTCAACTCGAGAGCCCCTTCGGGAATATCTCCAGCGAGTGTGTCTGAACCATTTGGCCAAATGTTAGCGATATCGGATTGGTTCAACAACGAGGAATTGGTTACATTCAATGAATTACCAGCTACAACCTCAACATCTATCCAAAATTGAACACTCTCCGATACAGACCAGCCATGTACCGCAACGGAGTAGTTTCCATCTTCAGGACTATCTATTGTAATCGATTCAGCAGAAGTTCCAGACCAAGATCTCTTGAGTTCCTCGCCAGACTCAAATATACCATTATCATCAGAATCATGGAATAGATACAAATCTAAATCTGCATCCTCATAAGAGTCCATTTGTATCGAAATTTCAGCAGCATCTACTACACTGAAATTATGCCACCATGAAGCACTCATTTTGTCGCCGGAATCATCTTGGTAAGCCGTCTCATTATCAAAATTTATTGGTTGAGTCCAACCAAATGTACGTACAGATTCTAGAGGTAAAGGCATTGTAGAAACAACATACACACTTTCATTTCCGTTAGCTTCAGACCAGTCTGTAACAACCTTGTGGAAGCCGGACTGCTCGGCTGCCACATACCCAACAGAGATATTCAGAGCATTATCATTAGTCGTGACCCCGTGGTGCGCTGTATGGAGAACCATTTGATGAATTCCAGCAGAAGTGGGTACAACAAACACTTCTCGCGAATCACCAGTGTAAGTGCCCCATGAGTGTCGCCCGCTACCAACATGATTGTTGACAGAACGCTCTTCAATCCAAAACGTTGAGTCGCCGTATGCCAAAGGTGCTTCATCGGCATAACCATGAGGTGTTTGAGAAAGCCAAAGGACATCGACATCTGTCCACTCATTATCATCCCAGTCTACATCGAGAATTGCAGTGCCTCCTGTATCTAGTTCTTCAGGCCAATCCACACTAAGGAATCGCCAATCTCCACTCTCTGGTCGCCAACTCCAACGCTGACCTCCTGAAAGCCAAGATTCTGTGTACAAAGTTTGGTTGGAAACATTTCCATCTAAAGGATTCGCAAACAGATTAAATGGACCACTCCAAGGCACATTGGTGACAATTGGAAGTGTCCACTCGCGACCAAAAACCATCGTGCCGTTGTGGTTTTCCCATGTTTTAATGGCCAAACCGTGCTGATGAAGGCCAGAAGGCGCATCAATTGGGACGTTGACTGTGAAATTGTAAGTCAAAGTAGAATTAGCTTGAACTGTAAGCGGTGGTAATTCTCCCGAGGAATGGTGGGTCGAAATCCAGTTGTCTGTTGTCGGCCCGAATGCAGTCCAGTCCCATTCAATACTGACGTTTTCGAGGCCGGATGAACTGACGCGGTTTCTAGAAACTCCAAGGAAAAGGCCATCCTGCATATCGTCGAATGGCATTCCAACACGGAATTCGGCTTGAGGGCCATGGTGATACCAAGTGCCGTATGCATCAAATTCACTTGACTCAGTCCAATCATCGGAGTCAACCATAGAGTCATTATCGAAATCGTTCACCCAGATGCCGTCGCCATCATCATCACTCCAGCGATACATTGTGATCTCAATTCGTTCATTCGAACTGGTATCCAAATCACCATCGAAAGCAGCATACTCAATTACCGCTCTACCTCTAACTAAATTAGTAGTTAATGGCAACTGATAGCTTGTGTTGTTGACATGAATTGGGATAAGTAAGTCTGGTCTATCTCCTTGATAACCATCCCAAGTATTGTTTTCCCCACCACTGCTACCATTACCAATACTGAGCCATTGACCTACTTGATGAGCTAGCGGTTCATGCCTTACTGGATGAATAATTAGATCTATGGCTGATTCACCATGATTTGTAAATTCAAGGGGGACCGTTTGAGATTCACCTTGTGAGATTGTATTGATATTAGCATCCCGATGTTCTCCTTGGAAAGTACCAGTCATCCACTGTGAAGGAGTAACAGACCAAGTTCCATTCTCTCCATCCAAGGTCGCTGTAGCCCTACTTGCGTTGAACCAGCCGCCACCTTGGACAAATGGATCATATCCTCTATCATCCGCTGTAGCTAATACGAAATCTCGGAAATACTGTGAATTCGGGTAGTCGCCTCTATTGCTTAGCCAAGCCTGTTCTACCACCGCTAGAAGGCCGGCTGTGATTGGTGTAGCGAGACTTGTGCCACCCCATGTCGTTGTTGCGCTATTGCCATCGTTACGATGATTCAGAGGGATATCACCTGTTGCTGACCATCCAACAGCTACGATATCAGGGTCCATTCGGCCAACTACATTCGGCCCTCTATTGTTCCAAGGTGCACTTTGACCCCACAGGCTGTTCGTTCTGCTAGAGAATGCACCTACTGAGAATATTCCTTGTGCGGCACCAGGTACGGCCACAGTGCCATATCCATGACCTCCGTTGCCAATTGCAACAGCATATTGAGTTTGATTATTGTATACACGAGTCAGCCAGTCTAGGTATAGAGAGTAAGAATCAGCGCCTGAATCATCAATTGAAGAATATCCGAATGAGAATGAGCCTATGTTTGGCTGGTCATCCCAAGTGTCTGGATTACCGTCATTACCCTCTGCTATCCAACGCCATCCGTCTAGGGAATGGCCTCCTGAATAGTGGTTCCCTACACTAGCTATTGTAGCATTAGGTGCCATTCCTAATACAGACCCACCTGAAACTTGGGCTTGGGCTGCAACAGCACTAGCACAGAGAGTGCCGTGCGAACCGGAATCGAGCATGAATAGTGTCAGATTACCAGAACCTGCTATACGATTAGAATAACCATGCCGTGCTGCGTAGGTCTCAGAATATGGTACTCCATTAATTCCATCTGATATCCAATACAAAAGTCCTGCAGAAACATCTCGGATTCCATCGTCATTTTCATCCAATCCAGCGGTTTCATTACCCTTGGTCATATTTTCATCATCACCAAAATGAGAGTTTCGATTCACATCAGGAATTACCATATCATAGACTCCACTTACTGTTGAATCTACCACAATTATTGGTACATCACCACCCATCTGACTACGCAAAGTACCGTCGGGATGTTGACCTAGATGATAGATGCCAGATATCGAACTTGGAATGCCAGTAATGTTGTGGCCACTGACGTCCAATACACCGTTGGAATCGTTGTCCCAGTCTAATGCAGAGGTGTCTGCGTACCAAGTATTAGCCGAAGGATATGTTTCACCCTGCACAAGCCAATACCACATACTGTTATGGTCAAACATCATTGGCCAACCATCGTATTGTTTACCGTCTGTTATTCGTGCTTGAGTCCCATCAAGATCAGGATGAGCGAAATCAACTCCTGTGTCCGCAACTGCTACAATAATCCCTTCTCCAGCATATCCTCGTTCCCAAGAATCAATCGCGCCATGAATCTCACCAGATCGGACTGATGATGGTTCAAAATCGGGCGAATCAAGAGGAGTTATGTCAAATGGTTCAGGAGAATTTTGAGCATCTAGAATACCTATTATTCCCGCAACACCCGGTAACTTATGGAATATATTTGAGTCAATCCAAAACGTTCTATGGTCAATTTCCCCATCGCTTGGATCTGTTGCAATTAGCCTCTCTCCAGATTGAGCCTTTTCTTGAGTTTCAAGTTGCTCATGTTCAAACTGCCACAGACCTAATTCGCGAATAGAATGTGTAATCACCGTGACTCTAAGAGACTCCTGACCGTTTTCTATTCGCTGCCAAATACTTGGTTCGACCCAGGGCTCAAAAGTTGAGAATACAGCCTCTTGAGGCAATAAATCATAGGATTCATCAAAGGTTGTTTGTGGTGTTGGATAGTCTTCAGAGAACTCTGCACTAGACAACCCTGCAGATATAGTAGAGGTCAGCATCAACAAGATTAGTGCAATGGCTAGACGCTGCCTCATATCCTATACGCGGTCTGCTGAGCACTTGTATGCTACGGTGTCTTGCCCGTCAAGTCCAAAACTAACTTATCTGACCGAGGGCCATAGTCCCGTAGTGTAGTGGTCCATCATCCCAGGTTTTGGTCCTGGGGACCCTGGTTCAAATCCGGGCGGGACTACCAATAATTTGAGCCTGAGTTCACTCATCAATTTTCTCAGGATTACGACTTAAATCACGAGTGATGTTTTTCTGATGAGATTCAAGAGTACCGCCGCCTATTTCGAGAAGTTTAGCATCTCTCCAAAGTCTCTCAACAGTATATTCCCCAACATATCCATAGCCACCCATTACCTGTATTGCACGGTCAGCAATATTTTTTGCAGCAGTGGTTCCAAACAACTTGACACCGTCGGTATCCAAACGATTGCCGGATTTCGAAAGGTCAGTATTCCGCGCTGTATCATAAACATAGGAACGCATAGCACGGTATTCAGCCCATGACTCGCCAATGTGACGTTGGATTTGCCCGAAATCGCGTATTTGGCTACCAAATGCTTCCCTCTCACTGGCATACTGATTCATTGCAGCAAGTGACCTGCGGGCGATTCCAAGGCCCATTGCTGCTAATCCAATGCGCTCTAACTCAAGATTACGCATCATGTGAATCATCGACTCACCGGGTTTTCCAACCACATTCTCAGGAGGGACTATGCAATCATCAAAGACAAGTTCCGCAGTATTTGAGGCTCTCATGCCAGATTTATCGTATATTTTTTGACCTACTGAAAAACCAGGCATATCTTTCTCAACGAGGAATGTAGTTACTTCTGCTCGGCCCTTTGAATCGGTGCCCGTTCGGGCATATAACCAACAAATATCGGCAGGAGTTCCTTCCTCGTCTATGGACCCGTTAGTTATCCACATCTTGCGTCCATTTATGACCCAATTTCCATCAGAATTCAACTTAGCAGTGGTTTGCATCCCAAGAACATCAGTACCATAACCGGGCTCACTCATAGCCATGCAGCCAACCCATTCACCACTGCAAACTTTGGGAAGAATTCGAGATTTCTGCTCCTCTCCGCCGTTGTGAGCTAGGTTGTTGACCATTAACTGAGCATGTGCGAGATAAGCGAGGCAGAATCCAGGATCGGAATAACTCAATTCCTCATTGACAATGGCGACTGCAGTAGCATCCATGCCAGAGCCACCGTATTTTTCCTCGACACTGATTCCAAGAAGACCATATTCGCCAAGTTTACGAAACAATTCTAGATTGAATTTTTCCTCTCTGTCATATTCAAGAGCCTGAGGTTCAACTTCTTCTAAAACGAAACTACGCACCATTTCGCGCAGCATCCGATGCTCTTCAGTGGGGTTCGCGAGATCAATCGACTCCCAATCAGCCATGAGAGTCCGAACCGGACTCGCCGTATGAGTGTTGGCGACACCTTAGGTGTCGAAATATGTTGAATGGTGCAATCAAGGAGTGACTCGCCTTGAATCGCGTGGGAAAGGTATGGTTTCACGAATATGATCAGCTCCACCTAGCCACGCACATACACGGTCAACTCCCAATCCGAAGCCACCGTGTGGAACTCCACCATAGCGACGCACATCTATGTAAAATTCGTATGGCTCGTGTGGTGTTCCTTCCTCATCGATTCTCTCAAGAATCTCATCTTCAGACCAAGTTCTCTCGCCACCACCAATAATCTCTCCATATCCCTCTGGGGCTAGAAGATCATGACACAATACATATTTTGGATCATCAGGGTCGGGGCGGTGATAGAATGGCTTAGCAATTCTAGGATAGTGAGTGAGGAAGTGTGGGACGTCGAAATCCTCAGTCAGTACTTTCTCCTTTGAGTAATCTAAATCTTGACCCCATTCAATTTCCACACCCATGCCTTGGAGTGTCTCAACAGCCTCGTCATACCTCATTCGCGGATATGGATTGTCAGCATATCGTGCAATTAGATCTAAGTCTCGTCCAAGGCTTTCTAACTCAGTTTCACGCTCTTCTAAAAGAGACTTAGCAATATGTCGAACTACACCTTCTCCATGCTCCATAACATCAGCATTTGAAGCCCATGCAATTTCCATCTCGGCATGCCAGAATTCAGTCAAATGGCGCCTTGTTCGACTCTTCTCAGCACGAAATGATGGTGCCATTGTGTATAGCCTCTCAAGAGCAGGCATGGCAGCCTCCGCATAGAGTTGCCAAGACTGAGTCAAGTATGCCTTGCGACCAAAGTATGGCACTTCGAATAGTGTGCTTCCTCCTTCAACTGCTCCGGCGACAAAATTTGGTGCTTGGTATTCTATGAAATCACGGTTCCTAAAGTACTGATGAATAGCACCAAATACAGTAGAGCGTAACTTCAGCATCGTGGTCATACGCCCAGTTCTAAGGTAAAGATGGCGATTATCGAGAAGGAACTCTGTTTCACCCCCATCTGCTTCAGCCATGGCTGATTCTGTGATTGGGAAAGGACGCTCTGGATTTACAGGGCCTACAACTGTCGCACTACTGACTTGTAACTCATGTCCATGTTCCCTATCTGTAGGCTGAACCAAACCACAAATAATTACACTAGATTCAATCAACGCATCTTTCATTGCATCGAATATCTCGTCACCTACAGAATCTCGCTTGACTACACACTGGATGGTCCCTGTGGAGTCTCTAAGAACTACAAAACGGATTTTATTTGAACCACGGGACCGGTGTATCCATCCCTTAAGTTCAACTTCCTCACCGTCATACTTGCCGGCTCGGACATCTCCTATCCATGTGTCCTTGGTCATGCTAACCCCAGCCTATCGACTGGCTCCTTCCATATCAAAGCCCTCACACTAAAGTCAGGATGTAAGAGAAATGTGGCGGGTCTGACGGGGTTCGAACCCGCGACCGCCCGGTTAAGAGCCGGGTGCTCTACCTGACTAAGCTACAGACCCAGCCCGCCGACTTGGCCCCCCTCTTTAATCGGAACGGTCAAGCTTGATGTTTAGCTCAAACGGCCGGTTGGATTTACCAAAGTCACGATGCCGCCTGAGGACGCCATCACTACTGCATCACATATGCCTACGAAAAGACCTACTTCGACTACGCCGGCAATATCCAAAAGAGTGGACTCTAAGTCACTAGGGTTGGTAATTGAAGGCCCAAAAGAACAATCCAGAATGTGACCACCATTGTCGGTAACAAAGGGGTCTTTACCACCTCTAATTGTTACATCACCTGAACAAATTTCGGTGATACGAGCAGCCGTCCTTTCCCACTCAAAAGGTAGTACCTCAACAGGCAGATCGAAGGCACCAAGTGTTTGCACCTGTTTACGGTCATCGGCTACGACGACCATGCCGTTACTTGATTGGGCTACTATTTTTTCCCGAGTCAGAGCACCACCACCACCTTTGATTAATGAAAAATCAGAATCAAATTCATCGGCTCCATCTATCACCAAATCAAGAACTCCGGCGTTGGATAGAGAAACTAGTGGGATACCTAGGCTTTGGGCGAGTTCGCGAGTTGATTCACTAGTTGGGACTCCAACTATTGAGAGATTTTCTTCATTCATCCTACGACCAATTTCAATCACTGTATATCTAACAGTTGAACCGGTTCCCAAACCCAGCTTCATGCCATTTTCAATGAAATCGCATGCGGCTATGCCAGCCTCACGCTTCAAGGCCTCGACGTCACTCACAATCAATTCGAGTCGAAGCATAGACATGATGCTTGCCCTATGAGATTCGCCGTTTACACCTCATTTCACTAACCGTTGGGTTCATCTGTAAGCCGCTCACGGATGTGTCGAGGGAGCAGGAGGGTCGCTGACAGTGTACGACACTGAGGAAAGTCCCCTCTCCATGATGCAAGCGGTCTGGCTCAAGCCAGAGACCCGGGAGGGTCGGCTCTGCAACAGAAACGAACCACGACAGGCGTACGGTGACTCCGTAAGGATGAGGTTTCCTGCCCGTGGCTGGAACGAGCACCCCCGCTGGAGCAAGTCCAAGCAGGTCCGTATAGCATCGACAGGGCCGGGTAGGATGCATAGTTGAATGCGACCAACCGAAAGGTGAACAGAAAGGGGCTTACTCCCTGCACCCTCACCAAACTCATTTGGCGCATGCTATCATTCTAGAGTTGCATCTAGCACTGATGATGTTACTAAGGCACCTGAATCCTCATAATCGAGCCATGGTCCTTTACCCAACATTCGTGACCGGATCTCATGCCAAGCAACGATGAAGCTCGGCAGGAGGATGCTCGAAGTCAGCAGGGCAAGTATCAGCAGTGACATCATCAAGACGAAGAAATTCTGCAGGCCTGGAATCGCCACAAATAGGCCTGCGGCTAGCCCCGCACAAGTTGTTGCCGTAGTTTCGAAAATTGTTTGGCCTGTTCTAGCGACGGATTTTACAATACCTGCTGGAGTTTCGCCTTCATCTTTAATTCGATCAACAATATGGATAGAATCGTCAACACCTATTCCAAATACAATAGTTCCAATCATTGCTGTGAAGAAGTTAACATTTACCGAACCCTGTCTCATCAGAAGTGGTTGCCACAACACTACAACTGCAACTGCAGCCATAGTAAATGTCGCTAATCGTGGTGAACGGAATAGTATCATCATGGTGAATAATAGGATGAACATAGTTGCAATAGTAGTTTCACTTTGTGCCTTATGGATTCCAGCATTAATATCGATACTAACCGGAAGGCCACCCGTTAATTTTGAATTGACCACATTATCGATTCCCAAAGCATAGCAATTGAGGGCATCAAGACAATCCCCCGAACCGTCTAAATGGTCATCTATAGCATCACGTAATGGCGTAGCATCGTGAAGATTGATGTATGGCTGGGTGACATATACAAGCGTCTTAGTCTCGCATGGAAGGCCATTTTGACAAATACCATCCTGATCTGCATTCATCAGCATTGAACGGATTTCTGGACTTAATGTGTCGAGAGCAATGTTGACCATGTCCTCTTTACTACTAGCCGCATATGGCCAACATTCGGGGCGAAGTGGATTAGTGGATTCTTCCCAACAATCATCATGAAGTAATTCCCAAAGACTTCTGTCATATATCTCAAGACCTGAGAGATTTACATCCACATGTACCGCTTTGAGAATATTCACTATACTAATGCTTGAGGTCTGTGGAACATTGTTTATTTTACGCTCCTGCATATTGTCTATTGCATCAAGAATTGGCAAATCACGGATGGGAGCAGTAGAATTCACTGAACCTCTCGCCTCTGCATTAACAATGAACATGTTTGTTTGGCCGCCCTGGAAGATGAAACTATACTCACGAAGAGTGTCGTAACTAGAAAGTCCCGGAGGTACCTCTTCAGAAGAACCGGTCAGTGGTTTACCCATCTCCTCCTCAAGGATTACAACCGCTAAGGAAGTAATGATCATTGTAACAATGAGTACCACCAAGGTTGTTTTGACTGGAATCTCACCAATCTTTTGCCAAATATTCGACTCCAATGCAAGTAAAAGAGTCCCTCCTATGAATAAACCAAAGAATAGAGAATATCCAATCGTGGTAGTATCTGCATAAATTAGGGCCGAAGTTGCAGCGGCTCCTGCAATTACTGAAAGTATAACTGTTTGAATTGCAGGCATATCAAGACCAGTCTCACTCTTCCTGTAGCGGAAAAGATGGACAAGAGCAGGCACCATGACCATAGAAAGAAGGAAGGTGACTGCAATCCCTAGCAGAAGCGTTACACCAACAGTTCTCATTGGTTGAATTGGAACTAGTGAAGGCCAAGTTAGAACACTAAATCCGATTATGGTTGTTACCGCAGAAAGAAAAATTGCGTGACCGGTTGTCAGGGCGGCGCGAACTGTGGCTGAAAGGCTGATTACGGGGTCCCAAGGGTCAACATCAAGCGAACCTGTGCCATCTCGATTCATAATCCAAGATTCCTCGAGACGTTCCTCAATCAATTCAATACGATTTTCTTCAATTCTATTTGTCAGATGTAATGCATAATCTACACCCAAACCAACAAGTATCGGACCCGCTGAAATTATCATTGGAGTGAGGGTGATATCAGCAAGAACTGTAAATCCGAAAGTTATAGCAAGACTCATCGCAATAGGTGTGCCACAAATCAACAAAACCTTCGGATTGCGATGCAGAATCATCATTGTTATACAGACTAGCAATCCACTAATTGGAAGCATTGTTTCAATGAGTTCTTTGTAGATGGCATCTGATACATCATGCACAACTGGAGTTAGACCCGTTACGGTTATTGCTTGTCTTTGAGGTCTCTCAGAAGCAGTATCCTTGGCTGTCTTTAACAAATCAGAATATGGAGTACTACATTCACTCCTTGGGTCATTAGAATTTTTCTTAGTACACATTGAGTGAACTTCAGTACTTATTGAGGACGACATAAGTTCGGAATATGTACGATAACATAATTCACAAGTCCCGGGGTCTGACTTCTCAAAGATGAGGGTCTCGGCATATTCAATGAATGCCTTGTGATCCTGGATAGGAGGATTATTCGAATCCTTAGGGTCGGGCCTAGATATTTTTTGATCCGTCCCCTCCATATCGAATTTAAGGCCGAGAATTACAACCCCTGTATCCCAAATTCCATCGCCATCATTATTGTAATCGCCATCCCCATTTTCATCCAATAAAGGATGATCTTGAGTATCCATTACGAAAGAGGAAAGGAGCGCTTCCGTTTGAGAAACTAAGTTGTCAACTCGGTCTTGGTCATCGGGTATCGAATAGCCCTCATACGGATTCAATTGAGCAGCGTTGCATTCATCTCTAGTTCCAGAAGGCAAACCATACTTCTCAAAAGCACAAGTGAATCGATAAGTGGAGGAGTTAGTTTCCTTAATTATCTGAGAAGGAGATAGGACCCAAACGACTCCATCAAACCCCCCTCGGTCATCCTTGAACTCGTCCAATCCAGATTGATAACCACCAAGCCCTCTATTCAGATCATCACTTTCTAACCAAGACATTTGTTGGAGTATATTCACATCAGTAATATTCTCTGTCCCTCTGCAATTAGGGGGAGATTCCCCTGCAGAACATTGCCTATCAATTGCATTATCGGTTTGAAAATAGAGTATCATTATGTCAGTAGACCATTGAGTCCGAACCTGTTTTAGTAAATCAGTTGATTCGGCATCATCAGGAAGATAAACCTCCACATCTCCATCAATTTGATGTTCGAATTCAACAGAATATTGAGCGAAATATGCCGTTACAAGTAGAACGAATGCAGTGATAATTGCTGGACTCCTGAGTATTGCCGTATACCAGAATTCCGCCATCCTCTGAGCTATTGCATGGCCACGCTTAGAGGCTGTATTGAGCATCTGATCAAAGTAATCAACAGTATCACCAACTGGGGAATAATCTATGGCTGTAAGGACCTTTTTTCCCGCCTCTCTAACGGGTTGTAAACGTTCGAAGAAGCGCTCCCAAAAGATGACTTCATCGTCACGCTCGTCAACGGACACAAGGTGGTGCCCCCACCGAGGCCAAATGAATGAATCGCTGAGGCACTCGGCAGGAGGCGGGTTCTGTATCAGTTCTCAGAGAACTGGCTTACTGTTGTGACGCTCTGCTCGCCGGCTAAAACTCGGCGTAGAGCAGCCATACTGATTACAAGCGGGATGTAAGCTGTACCATCCGCTGTTGTATATGTGTGACAGTTGCTTATCGCATCGGAATGGATACTGATTTTCAGTGCTCCACCGGCACGACTCTGCCTAGCCCACCCAACGAGGGTGGTGTTCTGTTCATTCTCAGGCTGTTCTTCTTTGGTTGTTGTCTTTGGCATGTTTGTTACCTCCAAGTCAGCGACGAAACGTGGCCACACATATCAATCAATATAGACAGGCCTAATGTGAAGGTGAAAATGAAGCCTCACGCTCGCCCGAGCCTTCGGCAGCGCGGGAACCGTTAGCCGAACGGCTGAAAGTGAATGAGAGATTCGACGCGCCTGTAAACATGTCCCGGAGACGTAGGATGAGCGAGCCGAAAGGCAAAGATGATGATGTTCGATTAATTGCTGCTCTCGCCACCATGGGTATTGTAACAATAGTTGGTTTAGCTGCAATTTTTGTTAGTCCGCCTGTCAAAGTAGGACCTCTAGAAGGAGAAATAGCTCCCGATTTCATTGAAAGTGCCTATTCTGGCTCAGGGTGGGATAGTTTCAGACTAACTGAGTCATATGATGATAGAAAAGTACTGATTACATTCCTTGATACAGATTGTCCACACTGCTGGGAAGAAGGTGAAACTCTGACGAATCTGCATTCAATCTACAAGGACGATGTACAGTTCATTACCATCGCTGTAGAATTATCAATTACAGGACATGAAAGTTCAAGAGAAGAGATTGAAGCATTCCGTGATAAGACAAACCACAATGGATGTTATTCTGGAAATCAGAACTGTGTCGATCGCCCGGGTAATGCACACACTTGGACATACATAGACGACATTGACACATCTATTGCTAAGAACTGGGAAGTCCCGGGGACACCTTTCAACATAATTCTTGATTCAAATGGAGAAGTCATATGGAATCAGGCGCAGTCTGAGAATCATCCTAATGAGGATGTTGAACAGGCTTTGGCAAGGTTAGTGGGGTGAGATAATGGCAAGTGCATTAGCAGACCCAAAATTACTTCTGTTCATCGCAGGATTACTCGCATCAACATATGTTCTATCTACAAGTCGCTCTAAGCCTGGTGTTGAAGGAACCGTTGCAGTTCTGAATGGATCCCTATTATTTGCAACCGTAGGTCTAGCATCAGCAGTCTGGACGTGGATTATTCATAATCAACTCGTGATGGGTGATGCCACAGAATTCTGCGCTTCAGAAGGTATTGTTCAGTGTGGCTCCGTTATTGGAGACCCTCGGTACAACAATCTATTCGGAGTTCCATGGGGCATTGTAGGGGCTCTAGCTTTCATAGTACTGTTATACTTGGTTATGAGCATCAGACTGGATATTCATGCCAAGTGGGCTGAATCATATACCAACTACGCTTGGTACGCGGGTTTGGCAGGAATTCCATTCCTACTCTACCTCGTTGGAGTTGAGGCCTTTGCAGTCCATCACATCTGCCCATTCTGTACAATATCTCACCTTTCCTTGGTAGGATTCTTAGGTTCTGTTTGGCTCCTCAAAGGACGTAGAGAAAACAGAAATTGGTACTGAAAAATCCAAAATAAATTACAGGTGGTGAAAAATATGGATTTAGTAACAGGGGGCGCAGGATTCATCGGTTCGCACCTAGTAGATGCATTGGTAGCACAAGGGAAATCGGTACGTGTGTTAGACAATTTCTCAAGTGGTAGAGAAGAATTTCTTGCTCACCATAATGGTGCTGCAAATGTGGAAATCTTCAGGGCCGATTTGTTGGACCCCGATTCTGTCAAAAAGGCAATGCAGGGTATAGATACGGTTCACCATCTTGCTGCCAATCCAGACATCCGTTTAGGAACTGAAGTTACTGATACAGACCTAAGGCAAGGTACTGTTGCAACTTACAATGTACTCGAGGCAATGAGGTGTGAAGGCGTGTCGTGCATATCTTTCTCATCATCTAGCGCAATATATGGAGAGGCGAGTATAATGCCTACTCCTGAAACATATGGGCCTGTGAAACCCATCTCTCTCTATGGTGCATCAAAACTCGCTTCAGAGGCTTTGATTACAGCTTGGTGTGGAACTTTTGGAGCAAAGGCCTGGGTACACCGCTTTGCCAACATTGTTGGCCCCAGAGGCACTCATGGAGTTATCTTTGACTTTATTCACAAACTAAAAAATGACCCTACTCGACTCGAGGTTCTAGGCAATGGTCTTCAAGAAAAATCATACATGTCTGCAGAAGATTGTGTGAGAGCTATGGTTCATCTTGTCGGAAACACCAGTGAAGATGTCAATCTTTACAATCTAGGTACAGGGGATACTTGCTCTGTACGCAGAATCGCTGAAATTGTTGTTGAAGAGTCCGGTCTCGAAGGTG
>Ga0208766_1000302_pt1 | contig 27362 bp, 26 predicted proteins | sample ETN01SmetaG_3_FD_185792 | JGI IMG/M metagenome (GOLD analysis project Ga0208766, IMG submission 185792) | Marine microbial and viral communities from oxygen minimum zone, Eastern Pacific Ocean - ETNP2014F12-01SV263 (SPAdes) (version 2) | ecosystem: Environmental > Aquatic > Marine > Oceanic ... | reverse complement strand
GCTTTCAGTTAGGCCGGACTGGGGAACTGATTTTTTTGTAAATAAAATGAAAGCTGATGATAATATCATGAGCGGTCTATCACTCGACAAAATGATTACCAGAATGGATTCTGCGGGTATTGATCACTCATTCTTAATTGCGGCCAAAGCGGGTAGACCAGGATTGCCTGGTTGTTATCATATGCCACCTCAAATAGTTGCTGATGCTGTGAACAAGCATCCAAATAAGTTCTCTGGAATTATTGGTATTGACCCTTGCACAGGTATGCAAGGAGTCAGAGAGCTTGAATATGCTGTTAAGGAACTTAATTTTATAGGAGCACATATATATCCTCATTGGTTTGAGTTGCCTCCAGATCACGCTAAGTTCTACCCTTTTTACTCCAAATGCTGTGAACTTCAAATACCAGTTCAGATGCAGGTTGGACAATCTATGATCTATTCAAAAGAATTCCCATGCAAAAGTGTTGGCCGACCAATAAATCTAGATGCTGTTGCTTGTGACTTTCCTGAATTAAAAATAATTGGAATTCATGTTGGAATCCCTTGGACAGATGAGATGATCGCAATGTCCTGGAAGCATGAGAATATCTTTATTGGCAGTGATGCGCACAGTCCTAAATATTGGCCAGAGAGCTTTAAACGTTATATCAATAGTTATGGTCAAGACAAAGTTATCTTTGGCACTGATTTTCCAGTATTAGATTTCCAAAGAACCATCAATGAAATATATTCGCTAAATTTTAAAGATGATGTTCTAGAAAAATTACTTAGAGAAAACACAAAGAAAATATACTCAATCGATTAACCCATATGAACGTTGCATCGATTGTAAAGAAAAATGCCGAAACCACTGGCGATAAAATTGCAATAATCTATCAGACCAAGCAATACAGCTATGCTCAAGTATGGTCAATGATAATTTATGTGGCAGAAATACTTAGTTCTCATGGCATCAAGAAAGGGGATCGCGTTGGTCTTTCGATGAAAGATCGCCCACTTCACCTTATTAGTCACTTTGCTGTTGCGGTTATTGGTGCTGTAATAGTTCCAATCGATCACAGATGGACTGTCAGTGAAAAAGAATCTGCTTCACACACATTTAAAACGAAATTAATCCTAAATGAAGGGGGGGAAATTGGTAATGCGAAAACTATTTATCTAGATGAAAAAAACATACCCAGTAAAATTACATTAAAATCGCAAATAGATCTTGATTGTGACCAAGAATTATTAATTTCATTATCTTCAGGAACTACCGGAAAACCAAAAGGTGCTATCTTATCTCATCGTAATCTATATGAAAGGTTTGTTAGTCAATGGAAATCTATTGGTTTTGGTGCAGAGGATTGCTTTGGGTTACTAACACCTTTGTTCTTTGGTGCCGGAAGATCGTTTGCCATGAGTATGTTAGTGGTAGGTGGAGCTATAGAAATTTCACCGCCTCCACACACACCAAAAGAAATAATCAAAATCTTAAATAGTGGTAATATCAATGCAACTTTCCTTCCCCCCACTTTGCTTCGTCGATTAATCCCACTCGCGAAATTTCCTCAACCAATTCTTAATAAAATAAAATACCTCCTTTATAGTGGTGAACCTCTACATAGCAAAGAAGCTTTATTTTGTCTTGAAAAAATTTGCCCTAACTTAATAGGTTACTATGCTTCCAGTGAGGGTGGAGGAATCTCAGTCATCAACTCTAGTGAATTAAAGAAATATTCAAGCACAGTCGGAGCACCTATCTATCAAACTGAGATTGAAATTGTTGATGAAAACAACCAAAAGAAAGACGTTAATAATGCAGGAAGAATACGCTATAGAGGTCCTGGTGTTGCAACTCGTTTCATTGATCATGATGGAAAAGAGTCATCTAGTAATGACACTGGAGGTTGGTTTTATCCTGGTGATTTAGCTAAAGAACTCCCTACAGGTCATATTCAATTAATTGGAAGAAGCGATGACGTAATCATTCGCGGAGGAGTCAATATTTACCCTAACGAAATTGAATCAATTATGACCGAAGACCCAGGAATAAATGAAGTGGCGATAATCGGCCATAAAGATAGTGAGCGCGGTGAAGTCATTATTGCATTTATTGAAACTAATCAGAATTTCGAATTATCCAAAACCAAGATCTTTTGCAAAGAAAATCTTGCTCCATATAAAATCCCAGAACAGATTATTGATATTGGGGTATTACCTAAAAAAGAATCAGGTAAAATTGACAAGCATCTTCTCAGAGAGAAATTAATCAAATCATAGTTAATGATCGTGATCGTGATGATGGTGTGTTCCATCCGCGTGAGTGTGACCTTTTCTCTTCATCGTATCCTCGAAATCTTCGGGGCCATGAGGATGATTGTGACTCTTATTGACGCACCATTTATAAAGAAATGGATCGCGCTTGGCTAATCTGGCCGCTGATCTAAGCTGATTCTCCTCAGGTGTGCTCCAAGGATTATAATGAAAATGATTATATAACTTTGAGTCAGTCCTTCCAAATGCAATGCAACCAAACTCGCTAGCAAATGCACCATGGTTTATATAAGGTGGACGCCAAAAATATCCGCCAGTAGGAAGATCTCCAAATTGCATCATCCATGATGTCCCCCATAGGTGGTAACCCTCTTCTGCACAATCATGATAAGAAATATTATCCTGATGAAATTGTGGAGTCATGCAATATAAAAAGGACATCGCGTGAGAATCAGGATTATAATTCAACAATTTGATCATACATCCCGCTGCCACTGATGGACTTACCACGTTTCCAGGGGCCCATACAATGTCTTTATAAGAATCCACATGATGGTATAGCTCTACTCTAGACAAATGATGATGTTCGTCACTTTCAATGTGATTGGGCTCGCTTGTATTGTACATCATCAATAAAAGTGCTCCCTGTTCACTCTTTATTTCAGGAAGCGCGTAACCAGCTGGCACAAAAAAATAGTGACCCCTATTACAAGTCATATCACCGACTTGAATCTGCCCTTCAACTACTACAATCTCAAGTTCGGAATAACTAAATCCAGGTGCTTGCTTATAACCGCCGTCTAGCTGAACGGTTAATGAACAGGCTCCAGTCTCATCATCCAAGCTTAATGTCTTATATCTAAACCCAGTTCCAAAGCCAGGCAGTATCATATTTTTAAAACTTACGTCGCGATCGCAAAATGGTTCAATATGTAGTCTAGACATTCTTCTTCTCCGCTACCTCAATATATTCATTATTAATAAACTACTTTATGGTCGGCGCCTGGTTTTACAGGCAAATCATTATCGGAAATCTTTACACGAGTATCACCATCCGTATTAAAACCTTGGGTTTGGATTCGTGAGAAGAAATCTTCATACCACTGGTCTCTTTCTTTATTCATTGCTTTCATTTCGGCTACTATTTTTTTGTAGCGTTGTAATTGCTCTGAAACTTCCTCTTCAAGCCATTTAGCAGCTTCTTCAGAACGTTTATATTCAATGCGTGTATTACGAAATGACATTTCTATCTCCCATTATGCAAGCCTTTATTCATTATAATTTATATTTATAATCCTACAAAATTTATCACAAATGCACACATCATTATCGATGCTCCAGCAATTGCATGTGAATATTTCTCTATTGAATTAAACTGCACAAATTGAAGACCTTTCATAACCACAAAGACAGCAATTAACATTGTAACAAGTGTCACGATACCAAATACTAAAGCAATTAAAATCACTAATTTCATATTGGTCTCAATGGCTGGATACATAAACAGTGGAATCAGCGCCTCACAAGGGCCTAATACAAAAATAATAAAGACTGCCCATGGAGTAAAATTAAACCTCTCTTTTGTCTGTTTCAATAACAAACGATCTTTATCGTTTTTATGTATGTCTTCCTCTTTATATTTATCGAATTTTTTGTGGAGGTTCTGCTGGTTACTCTTCCTCAAACCCCATACAAAATATACAAACCCAAAAAACAATAAAGCCCAGCCAGAAATAATTCCTCTTGATTCCTCAAGATTGACCAGTTTTATCAACTCAATACCCAAAAATATCCCAATCATCCCAATAATAATGGAGCTCATTATATGACCAATGCCGCATAAACTTGTGTATTTTAGTGTTTTCGATAGGCTCCAATTCCTTGCTTTCCCTAAGGCAACAAAGACAAGGTAATGATCTGGCCCTATTAATGTATGAAAAAAAGCAACAAATGCTGCAGTTGAGATCAAAACATGTGTTTCAGTTAGGGGCATGCTCTAAACCTCAATATCACTCTTAATGGATCGATTAAGGTATCTGCCATGCGCTGAACTCACAATATTGCCATTATGATAAATCACCTTTCCTCTTAGTATGGTTGATTTCACTCGTCCGGTTAACTCCATTCCTTCGAAAGTTGAGAATCCTTGCAACGACTCTGAATCCTCAGAGCAGACTGTAAAAGTTTCCTCTGGATCGAAAAGCACTACATCTGCATCATAGCCGATTGATATATCGCCTTTATTATTTAATCCATATCTATTGGCTGGGTTTTTACAAACCAATTCTGCTATATAATTTGGTGACAATCCCCTTTTACTTCCTTCACTGTAAAGCCCTGAAAGTAGATATTCCGTCCCCCCAAACCCTGCTTTAGATAACCATATATTTTTATCATCAGTATGTATTGCACCATTTGTCTTAAGTTCTTTTGAGCAACAAGCATGATCACTAACTACCCAATCAATCTTTCTTTCTAGTAGAGATTTCCAAAGAAACTCTACATCTTCTCTAGATCGAATGGGTGGATTCACTTTTGCATGACAAGCAACAGGTGTATCATAATCTAGCAATAAATGTCCTATCGTTACCTCACGCCTAAAATTTATGTGCGGAAAAACTTCTTGCATCATCAAAGCAGATTCAACGGCCTTCTTAGATGTTAAGTGCAACAAGTTTATATTTAAACATTCGGTCTCATAAGCTAAATAAGATGCAATCCATATAGCCAATCCCTCAGAATGAGGTGGACGCGCTGCACTGTAGGCCCTTAAACCACTTAAAGATTCGTCTTTTTGGACGATTTTAGTGTAAGCATTTAAAATATCAGCTAACTCACAATGCAAGCTAACACTTATTTGTTGAGCTAATTCTGGGTATTTTTGAATAAGTTTTGTGGCTGCCCGCATAACAAACTCAAAATGAGCTATATCATAACTATCATCATCACCCAACATTAAGAATTCTTTTTGAGCATTATTATCGGTTTTTCCGTGCAATCCATAACCGCCATAAAACATAAAGATTTTAAATGAGCTAACACCATAATCAACTAATAGCGACTCCATCTCGTCGATATGATCATTGGTGATTGGCGCCAAATGATAACCATAATCCACCCAGTAATTTCCTAAAGATTTCTCCAATACCTCTGGATAAAAATCAGAGTATGGCCCTCCTTTATTTAAGTAATATTGACCAGTCCTAAAATAAGTCAATGCTGATGTAACACCACCCATTGCTGCTGCTTTACTCTCACTAATCGCATCAACCTCTAATGGAGAATAAATACCAACATGCATGTGCGCGTCAACTAGACCAGGAAAGGCTAATCGATTCTTTGCATCGATGACTTCTTTAGCATCTTCAGATGGAAGATTTGGATTAATATCAATAAAAACACCATCTTTTATTGCAATATCTGCTTGCAAAACATCTTGAGATCCTGGTCTGACAACACGGGCATTTTTTATAAGCATGTCTATAGCCATAAGAATCTTTCCTAGTAAGGTTAATAGAGTGCTTCAATCAAGAGTTAACACCATCGAATAATTAAATAATCGAGGGTTATATAAACAATCAATAATATCGATGACTTCGTCACTCTTATTATAAGAATGACGAGTTATCGATAATAATGCATCCCCTTTGCTCATATTTAACTCTTGTGCAATATCGTCAGATGCATTACAAGCGCTTAGTGTTTGCTTGACTTCAGCTAACTTTATATTGTTCTCTTCTAGGATATTTAATCTTGGGGTACTCTCTAATCTATCCTTTGTGAAGCCCTTGGTGACACCAACCGTCCAACTAACATAATGAGCAAAAGCCATACCTTCTTCATCGCTTCTAACACGAACTACTTTCATTACTGTTTGATTTTCTCTTAAATTAAGAGTCTCAACAATTCTTGCTGGAGGTATTACTTCAGCAATTGAAAGCACTCTGACGATACTATGAATTCCCATCTCGATAAGATTTTCAAGCATATCAACTAATGGTGCAGAAACGGGTTTTGGTTTATATCTATATTTTACGTGAGATCCCTTCCCACGTTGCCTTGTAATGAGATTATCTGATGCCAATTCATCCATTGCTCTTTTGGCGGTTATACGGGAAACCTTAAACGTTGCCTCTAATTCTTGTTCTGTAGGCATCTGAATATTAAAACCGACAGTTCCATTAAGAATAGAGGTTCTCAATAAAGTGTATAACTGATGATAAAGCGGTGCTTTATACATGTGGCTATCTTTACTATGATTCCATTCATTTCTCATTGTTTGAAGATACTGTTTATTCATGCTCGTTATAACTGCAATTAGTTTTTTGGTGAAACTGGAGCTTCGAGATGTGTTTCTTTAATTGCTCGTGCTTTAATTTCATCTATAGTGCCTCCAAAATTAAATAGCTCAACATTACCTCGCTCACCCTTCAGTTTTTTACGCAGAGCTTGGGTTTCTTTGCTGTCAACTTTTCCTTTACTATCAAGCACTACTCCATACCTTCTTGCGCCATCAATTGACACCAAGCCTCTCAAGCAGTCATATTCAACTATACTGGAGTCTCTTTCATAAGGATCTCCCCATCCACCTCCACCCCAGGTGTTAAAGTATAAAATATCCCCTTCTTTTACGTCGATGCCTTCACATTTTGCTGGCAACCATTCTTCCGATCCATCAGAACGTGACAGTTTCTTTGTCGAGCGCATGCCCGGATCTCCTCCATTTACACCCCAAGGATAAGTTAACCATCGATCATCATGTAGGGCAATTTGACCATCAACTAAGAATTCATATGCCACAGAAAGACCATTGCCGCCTCTATGTAGACCAGCACCACCTGAATCCACAATGGGTTCATATTTTACAATTCGAAGAGGAAAATAAGCCTCAACAAATTCATTTGGGACATTTGTAAAACCTGGCCATAGTGAATGCCCATCAGGTCCATCTCCAATTGGTCTTCCAGGTATTCCACCAAACCCAATTTGGAAAAGCTGGAACCATTCCCCTTTTTTGTCATACCCTGAAAAGAAGAGATGTGGACTGTCAGAAAAACCAGCAGCATTCATAGCATCAGGTGCGCCTTGCCCTAACACACCACCCATAACATCGAAGATGCGTCCTAAGGCATGCGTTCTCCCACTTAAGGCTGCAGGATAATTTGGTTTTAATAAAGTTCCTTGTGGAATCCTTACGTCAACCAAATCATAAAACCCATCATTAAATAAAATTTGTGGATCAACAAGATTGATAGTGAAAGACCCAAAAAACATCTTAAACATTTCTTCATTCATGTAGAAATTTATTGAGCTCTCAGCCTGCGGATCTGTTCCTGTGAAATCAAAAATGGCTAAAGGTTTTTCCGGTGTGCCTTCTCGCCACATCTTACATGCGATTTTATAAGGTCCTTTACCAACACCGTCATCGCAAACATAATCTTCAAAATAAGCTGGTTCTTCAGGCACAATCATATTGATGATTGCTGTCATGGCTTGCATGTTCCTTTCTAGCATTATTTGCATTGTGCTATCGAAAACCTCGTCACCAAATCTATCTGCAATCTCGATACATCTTTTTGAAGCAGTTCTACATGAAGCAACGAGTGCATTTAGATCAAAACGATTCCATTCTGTTGTTCTTACATTGTGTAATATCAATTCAAGAATATCCTGCTGCATCACGCCTTTCTTGTAGAGTTTAGTCGGTGGAATTCTTATTCCTTCCTGGAAGATTGTTTGAGCTTTTATTGGTATTGAACCAGGCACCATACCTCCGTTATCTGACATATGACCAAACATTGCTGTCCAGGCAAGATGCCTGCCATCTTTAAAGACCGGAACCAAAACAATCCAATCCGGTAAATGAGAAACGGCTGCATTACACATGTAAGGATCATTCGTTAAAATAATATCCCCTTCCTCAATTTCATCATCGTAGGCCTCCAAAAATCCATGGATGAATGATCCAAATTGACCAACGACCATCTTGCCTTCTCTGTTGGCAACCATTGGAAAACAATCGCCTTGTTCGCGAATCCCTGGGCTCATTGCAGTTCTAAATAGAACTGCATCCATTTCTTCACGGACATTTTTTAAGGCATTCTCAATAATATCTACTGTCACGGTATCAACTTCCACTCTTTCAAAGGGTACGTTGTTGGTTTCTATAATTTTTGCTGTCATAACTAACCCCTTTATTTATTTGGATTGATTAATAAATTACCGACACTGTCAACAGTAGCTGAGTGGCCTGGCAGTATAACTGTTGTTGAATCCATCTCTTGCACTATACAAGGTCCTGGGACGATCGCTTCAATACCTATCTTGCTTCTATCGTATATGGTTGCGTCGTACCATTTTCCTTCAAAATAAAACTGGCTATCTTGAATCTGGGCATCATTTAAACTTTGCTCTTTACCTGCAATAGTAATATCTGCCATTCCTTCATTTTGAGCTTTTACCACTGCTCGCAACATTACAATTTCGTGATCCTTTCCATGGGCAAACGTAAACAACTGATCGTGTTGTCGATCAAATTCGTCAGTAAGTATTGTTAAACCTTTATTATTGATGGCATCAACAGATACGCCCAAGGATAATTGGAATGCTTGTCCTGCATAACGAATATCTGCTTGATATGTCACTTCTTGTTTGTCAGCTTCGATACCATCTTTTTCGAAAGAAACACTTGCTCGAGTTCTAAGTGACTCAAGCTCAGTTAAAAATTCTTCCAAATTAATATCATTCACTTTCCTAACATAAGTTTGAGAAGCTTCATCCCTCACTTGTGTTGTAGCATCCCCATAGGCACATAACACCCCTGGACCAGGTGGGATAATTACAGGCCATGATCCTGTTAGAATTCCAAGTGAGTTCGCATGTAATGGTCCAGCACCGCCAAATCCTACCAAAGCAAAATCTCGTGGATCATATCCTTGCTCAACAGATACCAATCGAAGCGCCCCTAGCATTGATTCATTTACAATCTTGATTATTCCTTCTGCGGCAGCCATAAGATCAATCCCCATAGCATCTGCAAGATTTTGTACTACGGAAACAGAGCTCTCATGATCAATTACCATATCCCCGCCTAATTTCACATCGGAAGGTAAATAGCCAAGCACAACATTGGCATCACATACTGTAGCTTTATCACCACCTTTTTTATAAGCAGCTGGACCAGGCTCTGCTCCAGCCGATTCCGGACCAACTCTAAGTGCTTTAGTTAATTCTGGAACAAATGCAATAGAGCCTCCGCCAGCGCCAACTGTTCTAACATCAACTGAAGGTGCTCTGACAGTCACATCACCAACCCTTGTTTCCCGTCTTACCCTTGCTTCACCATCTTGAATGAGTGCAACATCAGTAGATGTGCCACCCATATCAAAAGACAAAATATTATTAAAACCGCCCCTTTTACAAAAATACATGGCACCAGCCACGCCACCAGCGGGTCCGGATAACAAGAGATTTACTGGTGATTCTGCTGCTGCACGACCTGAAGCAAGCCCCCCATCAGAACGTAAGATAGCCAAATTAACTTCATTGCCCATTCTATCTTTTAAGGAATCTTGAAGATTTGTGACATATTTAGATACTTGAGGTCGTACGTATGAGTTAACGACTGTTGTTTCGGTGCGCTCATATTCTTGCATTTCAGGAACAACTTCACTACTTATCGAAATTGGTATATCACCGAGGATTTTCTGAGCAATATCCCGGGCCCTCATTTCATGGTCACCGTTAACATAAGAATTTATAAAGCAAATAGTCAACGCTTCAATCTTATTTTCTACGTTAAGTTTCTCAAGATCTTTTTTAAATAAATCTTCATCCAAAGGAGTGACTGTATTACCTTGTGCATCCATTCTTTCATCAGCCTCAATGGTCAATTCAAGAGGTGCTAATAATGGTGATTTAACATAACTGACCCAACCGCCTAAACCACCCGGGCAGAATGATCTAGCAACCTGAAGAACCTGACGATAGCCTTTTGTTGTAATTAATCCAACCTTAGCTCCTTTTCCGGTTAACACAGCATTGGTCGCTACGGTTGTTCCATGCATAACTTGAGTAACTTTTGATAGATCTATGTTTGAGTTTGTGCTAATCCTATTGATTCCATCCAGCACACCAATTGATGAATCTTCCGGTGTAGAAGGAACTTTTGCCGTATAAGTTTCCCCAGAAGATTCGTCAACCAACAATAAATCGGTAAAAGTACCACCTACATCCACTCCGAGTCGAAAAGTCATATTTATCCCTCTTTAATTAATCTAGATTATTGATTTCTTTTTTAATTCATTCAATTGATCTTTAGTTAGCTTTAACATTGATCCAAAAACTTCATCATTATGTGCTCCCAACTTTTCAGCTCCAGGCCAACGAATCTGTCCTTGTGATTTTGACATCTTTGGAAAAACATTCTGCATCTTTAGATGCTTCCACCTTTCTGATGGAACATCAACAATTGCTTCTCTTTCAATAAAATGAGGGTCATCAAGCATTTCTGGAGCACGGTATACTTTTCCAGATGGAATTGAGTATTTCAACATCCTAGCTTCAACTTCATTGACGTCTCTCACAGAACACCAATCATTAATGATCTGATCCAGAGTATCCTGATACTCCCCTCTACTAACGTGATCCACAAAGCGTTCATCTGAAGCAAGTTCTGGTTGCTCCATTGCGTCACATAACCTCTTAAAAATTGTATCTTGATTCGCTCCAATTACTATACTGCCGTTTTCACACTCATATATATTAGATGGCGCAATATTTGGAAGCTTAGATCCTGACCTCTTTCTTATGTAATTACTCACCGTATATTCAGGAATAGTGGCCTCCATAACCGTCAGCACCGACTCATATATTGAAGCATCAATGACTTGTCCTTGTCCTGTTTTTTCGCGGTGGTGGAGTGCTGCCAACGCACCCATACAAGCGTAAGTTGCAGCCAATGAGTCACCCAAAGATAGGCCGGCTCTACTCGGTTTACGATCTGGTTCTCCGCAGAGATAACGCATGCCGCCTATTGCCTCACCAACTGAAGCATAACCTGCACGCTTTGAATATGGTCCAGTTTGACCATAGCCTGAAACTCTTATCATGATCAAGCCAGGATTTTTTGCTGACAACTCTTCATAACTCATGCCCCATTTTTCAAGTGTTCCAGGTCGAAAATTCTCTACTACCATATCGGCTTGCAAGATCAATTTCTTAACAAGTTCCTGGCCGTCTAATTCACGAAGATTTGCTGTAACACATCTCTTGTTTCTTGCGCAGACACTCCACCAGAGTGGAAAATCACCTCTTCCCCAAAGTCTCATTGGATCCCCAGATCCAGGGGGCTCTACCTTGATAACATCGGCACCCATATCAGCCATCAACTGACCACAAAAAGGCCCTGCTATTAACTGCCCTAACTCAATTACTCTTATATCATTAAGTGGTCCAGTATTTTCATTATCTTTCTTTTCGTTACTGAGTTTCATAAAAATTAAAATCTCTCAAAGATTAATCTCTTGGTATCGTTTAGATTCTGGTCTGAATGAAAAAAATTACTAAGTTATATCAACATATCAATATAACTTAATACAATCAACATTCTATTTCTTGTATAGATAAGTTTTTTAATCTTTCTCTTTTTTTATTTCAAGTATTAATTTATAGATCTCATTTCGTCGTAAATCCATTGCTTTGGTAATAACATCAATTATTTCATTGTTAGAATTGATCTTCATTAATTCAATGATTAACTTTCTTGCCAAAAACAAAGATTGATTCTGGTTTTGATCTATTTTCCTCTTTCCTTCAACAATTAATACAAATTCACCCTTCTTTGGAATTTCTCCTTCTTCAATCATGAGTAAAATCTTCTTAAGCCGAACTCTAACGCACTGTTCGTGAAGTTTTGTCATTTCTCGTCCAATAAAAGCTTGCCTTTCGCCGCCGAAAATTAAAATCATGTCTTCTATTGAACGATGCATCTTATGCACTGATACCAGAAAGATAAGCGTTCTCTCTTCGTTTGCCAATTTCTCTAATTTTGCTTTCCTTTGATCACTTTTTGAGGGCAAAAAACCTTCAAAAATAAAACGATCACTTGGCAAGCCAGACACAGATAATGCCGCAACAATTGAACTTGGTCCGGGTACTGGAGAAACGGTAATTCCATTTTCATGCGCCAATAACACCAATCTGTAACCGGGATCATTTATACAAGGAGTGCCTGCATCACTAATGAGGGCGATTGAGTCTCCATTTTGTATTCTTTTAATTAGCCTTTTAGCCACTTTCGATTCATTGTGCTCATGAAATGAAACCAATTGCTTCTTAACATTAAAAGAAGAAAGCAAATTAGAGGAATTACGCGTATTCTCCGCTGCAATACAATGGACCTCATTGAAAATCTCTATGCATCGTTTCGAGATATCACCTTGATTGCCAATGGGCGTGGCAACAATATACAATTTACCGGTTTCTAATTTTTTTTCCAAGATTTAAACAACTTTCATTGAAATTTTTTTTAATTAGCATAAGAATAACCTAATCATTTGTAACTTTATATGAATACGGAAAACTTTGAAAAATAAAATCACCCACTCAATTCTCTTTAGCATATTTTCCAGTTGTTTTTTATTTGGATGTGGCCCTTCGATTGTTCAAAATAATCAGACCAATCAGACAGGCACAATAATCTTGCCTGAAATGAGAAACGATCAACTTGAATCACCTGCATTCAACCTCAAGCGTTTCCCTAATCAAGTAGCTCTATTATTACCATTAAGTGGCACATATAAGAGAGAAGGTGAGTCTATTCTAAATGGCTTCCTAAGTGCCCATTATTCACTAAATAAAGATAATCAAGGCATTAAGAATATCAGCGTCTACGATACTCAAAAATACAATAATATTGAAGAAGCTTACGACCAAGCAGTTCAGGAGGGGGCAAAGTTTATTGTCGGACCACTGTTACAAGAATCAGTTAATGCATTATCTGCTAAAATCGCTTTTAGTACACCGGTCTTGTCATTAAATTCAATTGATAATGACAATCCAATAATAGGCATGTATCAGTTTTCATTGTCCTCAATCGATGAGGTAATCTCAACATCAAATAAAGTCATAAGTGATCGAAATAAGTACGGCGTTATTATTATGCCCAACAATGAATTGGGCTATCAATTAAAAGAAATATATACCAATACATTTCAGTCTATGGGTGGATTGATTATCGATCACCAAGCTTACGATCCAGAAAATCAAGATTTCTCAGAAGAGTTGAAAGAATTACTAAGTATCTCAAATAGCGAAAAAAGATACAGCAGGCTCTCGGCAAACTTAAATGAGTATCTTGCATATAGTCCACGCAGAAGACAGGACATTGATTTTATTTTCTTACTAGCAACCGATACCACTAACGCGAAACTTTTAAAATCACAATTAAATTATCATCTTTCTGGTGATAAACCGATACCTGTCTATTCAACTTCAAGCATATTTTCGTTTAATACAGACTTAAATGATTTAGACGGAATTATCTTTACAGATGCACCTTGGGTAATTGATCAACAAACCTGGCTGGCAGATTTACCTTCAATATTAAGAAAGTATTGGCCAGGTGATGCTATTCAAAGTAGGCAGAATGCTATGGGTTATGATGCTTATTTCTTAGTTTCAGAGTTAAACACAATTAAATCGAATAATTTCCAAGAACTAAATGGAGCAACTGGCCAGCTTTATATGACAAATAATGGAAAGATAAGAAGAAGATTAGCCTGGGCAAAATTAGTTAATGGCACGCTGCAAATCCGAGAAGAAAATAACGCAATCGAACAGTAAAGCTATTCTACCAACTTTAGATGAGGCGCTTTCTGTGACTTCTTTTTTTGGGAGTGGTTCTTAATGCCATCAGAAAATATCATTCCTTCTCCAGTCTCTTGTGCATATATATTTAAAACGGCATCACAAGGAATGAAAACGTTTATCGATTTACCATCAAATCTGGCATCAAAAGTTATCGACTCTGTTTCCAACTTTAAATTGCTGAGAGCAGAATAACTGATATTGAGAGTAATTTTTCCATCTTGAATATATTCATTAGGCACTATAACTCCCGATACCGAAGCATCAATTAAGATATATGGTGTATATTTATTATCTGTAATCCAGTCATGCATAGCCCTAATAAAATATGGTCTCTTAGAAGTAACAAAATGTTGCATAAGAAAATTTTTTAAATAGGAGCTTTTAGAGTCTCATTTCTTGTTCAAGCTCACTTAAACTGGATTGAAATGATGGACGATCAAAAACTCTATCCATATATTTATCAAGTGCACGTACATTTAAACCTAGGTCTATACCATAAACCGGCAATCTCCATAATATAGGGGCAATTGTGCAATCCACCAAAGAAAAATCATCGCTGATAAAATATGACTTAACTGAAAAGAGATCGATGGCGGTCAGTATACTTTCTCGCAACATTTTCTTTGGTTTCATTGCTAATTTACTTTCACTTTCTACAGCAAAATCTTCGACCAGTGAATACCAGTCACTTTCTATTCTGTACAAAGCCATTCTAAATTGAGCACGAAGAACTGGGTCTACTGGCATTAAGGGAGGATGAGGAAATCGCTCATCCAAATACTCAATAATTACTCTTGAGTCATACAGAACCAAATCTCTATCGATTAGAGTAGGTAGCGTATGATAAGGGTTAACATCCATCAGGTCTTCTGGTAGCTCAGGCCCTCTTACACTAGAAATATCTATATTAATATTCTTTTCAGCCAGAACAATTCTTGTCCGATGACTATGAATACAAGTCGGACCTGAGAATAAATTCATGATTGATCTTCTATTTGCGATTACAGACATCAATAAACCTTATTTTATATATCGTTAAAAAAACAGTTTGTTACCTTACTTTACATCCTTCCAAATCTCTTTCTTTAGCAAGTACGCTAATACCAAAAAGAATGCTAAAAATAACAGAACCTTTATCCCCAATGCTTGTCTTTTATTTTTTATTGGTTCGCTAATATACTCTAAAAAATTGACCGTATCACGCAGAAAAAAATCGAAATCTTTCTGCGACATCTTGCCAGGAATGATTATTTCTAGATGTGCTGACCCATGTTCATCATCTTCAAAACTTTGATGACCTTGTAACTCCCAAAGGACATTTGGCATACTTGTCCCCGCCAAAACAACATTATCTGCTCCTGTTGGGCTCATATCATCCAAATAAAAACTCTTTAAAAAAGTAAATATATAATCTGTCCCTTTAGCTCTAGCCATCAACGAAAGATCCGGAGGTGCCTGGCCAAACCATCCAGCGGCATCAACTTGCGGCATTGAGGCTTTGATTGTATCGAATGTTTGTTCAGCGTTAAACATAAGAAATTGCTTTAATTGCGACTCAGTTAGTCCCAGATCAGCTCCAATTACCTCAAAACGAATATATTCTGCCGAATGGCATCCTGAGCAATAATTCATAAAATTTCTTGCACCTCGCTGGAGAGATTTTATATCTTTTGAGTCATTATTTGCTGCCTCCAAAGCTTTGGTATCAGCAGCATAAGAATTTATAGTAATCATAAAAAAGGAAACCACAAAAATTAATATTTGTTTATAATTAATCATGATTCAAGTTACTCTATCTGGGACAGGTTTTGTTTTATCAATAACAGTGTAATAAGGCATCAAAACAAAGAAGGCGAAATAAAGAATAGTGAAAAATCTTGCCATTGTTACATAGATACCTTCAGCAGGAAGAACACCAAGAACTCCGAGTGAAATAAAACTTATTACAAAAATTGCCAAGAAAAATTTATAAATCCAGCCACGATAGCGTATTGATTTGACTTTCGATCGATCAAGCCACGGAAGAAACAACGGAATAATAACAGCAATTCCAAATAAAATGGCGCCTAACAGTTTATCTGGTATTGCTCTGAGTATTGCGTAGTATGGAGTAAAGTACCAAGCAGAAACAATGTGCTCTGGGGTCGCCATTGGATTTGCTTTCTCAAAATTGGCATGCTCTAAGAAGTATCCACCCATTTCAGGAGCAAAAAACATAGCCGCCGAAAAGACCATTAAAAACACAATGATTGCCACAAGATCCTTACTTGTATGATAGGGGTGAAAAGCAACTCCATCAATTGGAATACCATCTTTATCCTTATAGTTCTTAATCTCTATCCCATCCGGATTATTTGAACCAACCTCATGCAATGCCAATATATGAACAAAAATTAACGCTATTAGTGCCAAAGGCAAGGCAATCACATGCAAAGCAAAGAAACGATTCAATGTAATATCAGAAATTGAATAATCGCCACGAATAATCTCAACTAGAGCCTCTCCAACAAAAGGAATTGCACCAAATATCGAAATAATTACTTGAGCGCCCCAATAAGACATCTGACCCCATGGCAACAGATATCCTGCAAACGCCTCTGCCATTAGGACGATAAAGATTAGCATTCCTATGATCCAAATGAGCTCTCTTGGTTTTTTATATGATCCATATAACATTGCCCGAAACATATGTAAATAAACCACAATAAAGAAAAAAGAGGCTCCCGTTGAATGCATATATCGTATCAACCAACCCCATTCAACATCTCTCATAATATATTCCACAGAGGAAAATGCTTCGGTGGCCGAAGGCTTGTAGTTCATTGTCAGAAATATTCCTGTAAATAACTGAATTACTAAAACAACCATTGCCAGTACGCCAAATACATACCAAAAATTAAAATTCTTTGATGCGTAATACTCGGTTATATGCTCCTTCATCATTTCTGTATAAGGGAAACGCTCGTCAATCCAAGCTATGAATTTGCTTCTGGGTTCTATTTGTTTCTTTTGTTCGCTTGTCATTAAACAGTTCCTGAATCAATACCAATAGTGATTACATTTGATTGAGTGAAGCTGTATGGAGGCACTTTTAAATTAGTTGGCGCAGGAACTCCCTTATAAACTCTTCCTGATAGATCAAATTTTGAACCGTGACATGGGCAAAAGAAACCGCCATACCAATCTGTAGATGGTGTAACTTCAAATTGCGGTAAAGGAGCACACCCTAAATGCGTGCAAGATCCTTCAACTACAAGGAACTCAGGATTTAATGATCGATGCTCATTGACCGCATAATTTGGTTGTGATTCTTCATTCAATGAATCCGGATCTCTTAAAAACTCAGTTACTCCCGCAAGCCTTCTTAGCATTTCTTCAGTTCTTCGCAGGATAAAAACTAATCTTCCTCGCCACACAACTCTGATCATCTCTCCAGGCTCAAGTGAAGCCAAAGGCACTTCTACTGGTGCGCCTAGTGCTCGAGCTCTCGCGCTTGGTTTTAATGAGGATAAAAAAGGTACGACTGCAAAACCAGCTCCAGCAATACCCGTTACTGCGGTTGCTATACTAAGAAAATGACGCTTACCATGATCAATTGTTTCTGACATTTATCGCCTCAAGATATATCAAAAAATCATATTTTCTACCTTAATTAGGCAGGGAGATTCTCTCACCCTCTCCTACGTAAAAAAATTCATTTAAGTAATATTTATTCTTTAATAATTAAGGTTAATGTTATTTTTTATTATTACTAAATAATAGTGATTATTATGTATATATTATACACGGTGATTATGATAATTGGCTAGACAATATTACATCCGAAGCAAGAAGTTTCAAGAAGTCTCACGTGAAATATGTGCCCCCAATTGCTGTAATTTTTCTTCAATTCTCTCGTAACCTCTGTCTATATGATATATACGATCAATTATTGTATCACCGTGTGCTGCAAGTGCCGCAATAATCAAGCCAGCCGAGGCTCTTAGGTCGGTAGCCATAACTGGAGCAGCTGTCAATTTTCTTACGCCCTTACTGGTTGCAATATTGCCTTTTATTTCAATATCTGCACCCATCCTATGTAATTCAATAACATGCTGGAAACGATTCTCAAATATTGTTTCCTTCATTCTGGCAGAGCCACTAGAGATTGAATTAAGAGCACAAAACTGAGCCTGCATGTCAGTTGGAAATCCAGGGTAAGGTGAAGTCTCAAAATCTACAGCTTTAAGTTTTTTATTGTGCATATCCAAAGAGATCCAATCATCTCCACATTTAATATTTGCACCTGATAATTGTAGCTTTGAAATTACAGTCTTCAGATATTGGGGTGCAGTCTTCTTTAACAATATCTTGCCCCCAGTAATTGCTGCAGCAATCAAGTATGTACCCGATTCGATTCGATCAGGCATGATCCTGTAGTTGGTTTCTCTTAATCGATCCACACCATCTACAACTATTTGACTTGTCCCCTCACCCTCTATATTTGCACCCATACTTTTTAGGAACTGAGCCAAATCTTTTACCTCAGGTTCCATGGCTGCATTCGTAATGACAGTCTTACCTTTTGCCAAAACAGCAGCCATCATTATATTCTCTGTTCCTGTCACACTGACCTCATCAAAACGATAATTAGTTCCTTGCAACTTCTTTGCCGTTGCGTAAATGTAACCATTTTTAATTGAAATTTTCGCGCCCATTGCCCTGAGCCCTTTAACATGGAGATTGACTGGCCTTGCACCAATCGCGCAACCGCCTGGCAAAGAAACTTCTGCTCTCCCAAATCTCGATAACAGCGGACCTAATACTAAGATTGATGCCCTCATGGTTTTAACTAGATCATAGGGCGCAAAGTATTTCTCAATCTCTTTAGCATTCAACCTTAAATCCATTTTTTCATCAAAAATAACTTCGGCCCCCATGCTTTGAAGCAGAGTTAACATTGTCGCTACATCATTTAATTGAGGAATATTATTTAAAGTAACTGGTGCAGAGGAAAGAATACTGCCAGCCAAAATTGGTAAAGCAGCATTTTTTGCACCAGAAATGATTACCTCTCCATTTAATTCTTTTCCGCCAGTTATTTTAAGTTTATCCATTATTCTAGGCTTTCCCATTCATTATAGGTATAAGCTTTTATTGACAATGCATGAATTTCATTTCCAACCGCATTGCCCAGGCATGCATATATCAATTGATGTCTAACAATTCTTGATTCTCCAGAGAAGTCATCACTGATAACAATCACCTCAAAATGTGTATTGTCATCACTGTAGACGTTCACAACTGCATTATTTATCCTAGTTTTAATTAAATAACTTATATCATCTTTTGTCATGAGGATTTAACTCTTAAAAAATTGTTTTCATTTTGATACGAAAAAACTTAAATTAGAAGCAATAATAAAATTTGTATTTATGTATTATTACGTTTACTCCTAAATTTCACTAACATTAAATACAACCAAAAAGAAATAATACTAAATTTTATGATCACGTTTCTCGCATATTTAACAATTGGATTTTTGCTATTAATCATTGGGTCACACTTTTTTGTAGAAGGCGCAACCTCAGTAGCAAAAAACATGAAAATTCCGACTATAGTTATTGGTTTAACTATCGTAGCATTTGCAACCTCAGCCCCCGAAATTTTAGTTTCATATATATCGGCTTTAGCGGCAGAATCAAGTCTTGCAATAGGGAATGCTATTGGATCAAACACTGCGAATATTGCTCTTGTTATGGGCTCAATGGCAATCATCAAAACTATTTCATTAGATTCGTTAGTTATAAGAAATTTAATGAAAGCTCTATTTCTGATTTCTATCATAATGATTATTCCATTCTTCGATAACTATCTCTCTCAATTAGAAGGAAAAATCATTTTAGGGGGATTCTTAATAACCATGCTCTGGTTGTTAAAATTCAATTTTTCTCTGTCAAAGAAAGAAAATGCTGTCAATGCATATAACAAGGATTTGCCTGCAACTTCATCCTCAAATATACCTTTATCACAAGCGTTCTTTATTTTAATCTTTGGGTTATTTATATTGTTCTATGGCGCGGATGTTGTTGTAAAATACGCAATTGAATTTGCTCAAGAACTCCAAATTCCTCAAACAATAATTGGAATAACAGTTGTTGCAATCGGAACTAGCCTTCCGGAACTGAGCGTTTCTATTACAAGTGCAATAAAGGGTGAGCATGGACTGGCAATAGGAAATATTATTGGTTCAAACATATTCAATTTATTAGCTGTTGTTGGATTGGCAGCAGCTATTAGTCCAACAAATCTTCCAGAAAATATGCTTTCCGTCCACTTCTTTCTTATGTTAACTCTAACTGCTTTATTATTCTTTCTGACCTTTAGAAAAGAAAATATTATTAGAAAATCTGAAGGTCTTATCTTATTACTTATATTCTTAACGTATATCGGATACATTATCTCATATAGTTAAAAACAATAATGTTTGTTTGGAGTAAGCGTGGCAAATAAAATGACAAAGAAAGAAATGCTGACCCTGGCAAGAGAAATTATGTTCGTCGAATCAGAAGCCATAAAGGATGTTGCAAATTCACTCGATGAGTCATTCTGCTTAGCTTGTGAGTTGATTTTAGTCAATAAAGGAAAATTGATTACACTCGGCATCGGTAAGTCAGGACATATTGCAAGAAAAATTGCTGCAACACTATCGAGTACAGGTACCTCGTCATTTCATATAAATGCTGCCGACGCCAGTCACGGTGATCTTGGTATGATCTCTGAAAATGATATTATCCTCGTAATTTCATATTCAGGCGAAACACAAGAAATATTAAATCTGTTGCCTTCTATCAAAAAGATGAAGATAAAATTATTATCTATAACAGGCCATAAGAAATCCTCGCTAGCGAAAGCATCTGATATACATATTTTGGTTGAAGTTCCTAAGGAGGCGTGCCCATTGAATCTAGCCCCAACCGCCAGTACAACCGCAAGTCTAGCAGTGGGTGATGCTTTGGCATCAACTCTTATCGAATGCCGCAATTTCTCTTCTGAAGACTTTGCGATATCTCATCCAAGTGGATCAATCGGTAAACGTCTTCTCATGCGTGTTGCAGATATTATGCACACTGATGAAAAAATTCCAAAAATCAAACCAGACGGTATATTAAGTGAAGGTTTGATTGAGATGTCCTCAAAAGGTTTAGGTATGATTGCAATTACAGACAATGAGGATAAAGTTTTGGGTATCTTTACGGATGGAGATCTGCGTCGCTCACTCGATAACAGAGTAGACATTCACGAAACAAGCATGAAAGATGTCATGAGTATAAAGTTTAAATTCGCAGCGCCTGAAATGCTAGCTATGGATGCAATGAAGCTCTTAAAGCAACATAAGATAACTCACTTACTGGTTACGAATAAGAATCATATTCTTCTAGGAGTGCTTAATATTCATGATTTATTGCAAGCTGGAATAGTGAGGTCTTCATGACCATAAAAAATCTATTTAAAAAAGTTGACCTAATTGGCTTTGACGTTGATGGAGTATTTACTGATGGAAGAATTCATATTAATGAAGACGGTGTCGAGTCAAAAGTTTTTCATACTCATGATGGCCAAGGAATTCGTCAGCTAATTAAGGCAGGGAAAAAAATTCTTGTTATCAGCGGAAGAGAATCTAATGCTACCGCTAAAAGGATGAAAGAGTTGGGTATCACGGATGTCTTCTTAGGATGCAAGAATAAAGAAACTATCTTTATAGAAAAATCAAAAGATTACGAAATACCCTTATCACGTTGTGCGTTTGTGGGAGATGACATCGCTGACAAGAGTATATTGGAAATTGTAGGGTTACCTATTAGTGTTGCAAATGCCCATGATGAAGTAAAAAATATCTCAGCCTATATTACTAAAAAAAGTGGTGGAGCAGGAGCAATTCGCGAAATTACGGACCTACTAATAACTTAAAATTATAATTCATGCCAATAAATACAAGAAAGCACCTAGGTCTAGCAATACTCATGATTGCCACATTCGGCAGTTGGATTATTAGCAAATCCATTGAAGTCAAGAGTTCAAATCAAAAAGAAACTCAAGAAAGAGTTGAAAATAGATTTTACCTAAATTCCACAAAGATTCTTAATACAGGGAATTCTGGAATATATTTATTTACCTTAGAGGCGGATTATGCAGAACAAGAATCAGATGATTTAATTAGATTCTATGACGTTAAAATTGCTTACACTCCTGAATCAAGAATTTCTTGGCACTTAACCGCCAGTACTGCAGTTAAGAAAAATAACGAAGACTTCTTTCTGTTAGAAGGAAATGTTATTGCCACAAACTCAAAAGCAGCTAATGAGAAGACAATTATCTACTCTGACGAATTAAGGATTGATCCAAAAACATATCAAGTCAATACAGATACTCAAGTTAGTATTAAACTTGGAGATCATGATTTATCTGCTAGAGGTATGGTGGCAATACTTAACGAAAATAAACTAGAACTGAAATCAGAAATAACTGGTACTTTTTTGCCACCAGTTCTATTGTAGTCGAAAAAAATTATTCTAAATTAAGTACAATAATGATCATACTATACAAAAAAGCATATAAAATTATACTCTCAACCTTATTATTTAGTTTCTTTTATAGTGGAATAATTCAAGCTCAAATAGATACCACAAAACTGCCCATAACCATCGATGCCGAATCAACTGGCTATCTTGGTGACCAATCTATATTAACTTTTAAAGACCTTAATCTGAGCCAAGGAGACATAAGTATTTCTTCCGATAAGGGTCAAGCAAGTAAGCTAGACTTCGAAAACAGTACATGGAAATTTGAGGGTAATGTAAAAATTGTATTAAAAAACGGAAAGATTGAGTCTTCTTCTGCTTATCTTGAATTCGAAAAACACCAAATCAAAACTGCGATAATCTCAGGTAATCAGGCAATTATAGAGATCCGCAGAGAGGGAGTGGATAACTCTACTCTGGCTAAAGCGAACCGTATTGATTATGACTTTGAAAAAGATATCGTCGATTTTTCCGGTGATGTTACTATTGAAGAAGATGGGAATCAAATTTCTAGTGACTATCTTGTATACAATATAAATAATCAAACTATTCAAGCCCAATCTAACAACAAAGATAACCCAAAAGTAAAAATAACTTACACACCAAGAATAAAGAATAAAGAATAAAGAATAAACTAAGACGAACAGTGTCCCAAAAGATATAGAAAAAATAGGCAATTTATGAGTCTACTAAGAGCACAAAATATCTCAAAAAGTTATAAACTCCTAGAAGTTGTTAAAGATATCTCATTGGAAATAAACAGTGGTGAAGTTGTTGGGTTACTTGGTCCAAATGGTGCAGGCAAAACAACAGCCTTTTATATTATTGTTGGTTTAGTCATGGCTGACAAAGGATCTATATTTCTAGATGATAAAGATATCACTCAACTAAATATGCATAAAAGGGCTAGCCTTGGTCTAGGATATTTACCTCAAGAAGCTTCTATATTCCGTAAATTAACTGTCGAAGAAAATATATTATCAATTCTCGAATACCAGTCCCATCTAACTCAGTCTGAACGAGAACAAAAACTTGATCAACTAATAGAAGAACTCCATATTAGTCATGTCAAAAAGAATCTTGGTATAAATTTATCTGGAGGCGAAAGAAGGAGAGTTGAGATTGCTAGAGCATTAGCAGCTGATCCTCGATTTATTCTATTAGATGAGCCATTTGCAGGCGTAGATCCAATATCTGTCTTGGATATTCAAAGAATCATTAAGCATTTAAAAGACCAAGAGATTGGTATTCTTATCACTGATCACAATGTAAGAGAGACACTGGGAATATGCGAAAGAGCTTACATTCTAAATGAAGGCAATCTAATTGCATCTGGCACACCTGATGAGATTCTAAAGAATGACTATGTGAAGGAAGTCTATCTTGGTCAAGACTTTAAGCTTTAGAAAATAACATGTCAAATCTAGATAAATTAAAGAATCGCTTGGAAAGCGGCAAAATGCTGGCTTCTAGAAATCTACTAAACAGCCTTCACCCATCAGAACTCGCAAGACTCATTGAATCATTACCGTTGAATGAGAGAGCCATTATATGGGAAATGATTGACCTAAAAAATGAAGGTGATGTTCTCGTTGAAGTTGCCGATGAAGTTCGTGATGGATTGATAGATGGAATGGATGCAGATGAATTAATCTCGGCCATTGAAGGTATGGCTTTAGATGATCTCGCTGATCTTGTTGCCGATTTACCAGAAACTTTAACAAAAGAAGTCATAAGATCACTTGATCACCAAGATCGCAAGCGCTTGGAGCAGGTAATGGCATATGATGAAGATAGTGCTGGCGGTCTCATGAATGTTGATATTATTACTATAAGGCCTGATATCACAGTAGAAGTAGTATTAAAGTATTTACGCAATCAAGATTCAATTCCAAATAGCACAGACTCTATCTTTGTTGTAAATAGGAACAATGAGTATAGAGGAGCACTACTATTATCCAAACTCCTTACAGAAGACCCTGAAAAACCAGTATCTGAAATTATGTCAAAAAAAATCACTCCGATCTCAGCTGAAACATCTTCTGAACGAGTTGTCTGGGAGTTTGAAAATCGAGATCTTTTATCAGCCCCAGTTATTGATAACGATAATAAACTTTTAGGAAGAATTACAATTGATGATGTGGTTGATGTGATAAGAGATGAAGCTGAACACTCACTCATGATTGCTGCCGGCTTAGATGAGGAAGAAGATATGTTCTCCCCTGCTACCAAGAGTGCTAAGAGAAGAGCAATTTGGTTGGGCGTCAATTTAGCTACTGCTTTTCTTGCCGCTTCTGTGGTTGATATATTCCAGACAACCCTCGATAAGATTGTACTGCTCGCCGTATTAATGCCTATAGTTCCTAGTATGGGCGGGGTTGCTGGAACACAATCCTTAACCATAATGACTCGGGCAATTGCTCTAGGGCATCTCGATAAAACCAATACGAAAGGAATTCTTAGAAAAGAAGTTCTGGTTGGTATATTAAATGGGATGTTATGGGCTATCGTGGTTGGTGGATTAACGTATCTTTGGTTCAGTGAATGGCTTTTGGGTCTGGTGATAGCCGGTGCCATGACTATTAATCTCATTGTGGCAGCAATTGCAGGATTTTCCATACCATTGATGTTAAAGAAATTAAGTATCGATCCTGCATTGGCAGGTGGTGTTTTACTTACTACTATTACAGATGTAATTGGCTATATTTCATTTCTTGGCCTTGGTGCAATTTTTTTACTCTAAACAAAATTAACTGATCTTAATCAACCTTCAAGTCAGTCTTAATCCACTCAGGAGCAACCAACCTAGGCACTTCTTCGCCATTAATAAAATTTAATAAATGCCGTTTAACTGCCATCGCATCATTATAACCAAGCTCAATCAATCTTTTTGTATATTGCTTTTCAAATAATAAAAAACTAACCAATCGACCAGCGCCACTTTTATTTTTACCTCCAATCCCTCTCAAAATAATTCTTATCGATCTTGGCATTGCCAAACGACACTCTTGAGCAATCTCAGTTAAACTTTGTGAAGGGTTGATAATCATGGTGTCAATAGCACGAATTTTATGGGCAGAATTTTCCAAATAACCGGTATGGCCGGCATCAATCAATTGATTGATTCTGATTAATCTCTCAAGATCAGAATACAATCCATCCATAAATAATGTATCTAGCATATAGCCGGCTATATCTGCAAAAGACGGATAGCCTGCTTGTATATTTTTGTTTATCGATTCAAGTTTTTGGTTGCGTACTCCTATGACTAGAATGCGATCCGCACCTAAATGAATTGCTGTGCTTAGCGGGGTTGCTTGACGCATTGCCCCATCACCAAAATATTCATTATCAATTTTTACTTGAGGAAATATCATTGGGATTGCAAGACTGGCCATAAGATGCTCGATAGTTAAATTGCGTTGAAGCCCCTTTCGTCTTGTACGAGACCATTCATTAATGATATCTGTAGACTGAAAAAAAGATGTGGAGCACTCCGATGAATACCCCGCGGCAGTTATTGCAATAGCTCTTAGAAAATCAGCATCAATATTTTTCTGAATATTGGAAAAATTAATATGCTTCTCGAGCAATTCTTGTAATGGCGAATTATCAAGAAGTGATTTTGGAGCGCCAAATGGGTGACCTCCCATAACAATTGAAATCAGCCAATGTATGCTACTTTTTAGCATAGTTATATTGTCTGTTTTATATACTTGTTTACTCTTAAAGTTACCCCAAACGTTATCTAGCTTGATTATGGCATTATTAAATGATTCTGTATTAGCTGCGATTAACGATGCATTTACCGCGCCAGCTGATGTGCCACTGATGATTGGGAATGGATTTAATGAACTATCAGGTAGTAATGATGCAATTGCTTTCAAGACGCCTACTTGATAAGCGCCTCTGGCACCACCCCCTGGCAATACCAGTCCTTTCTTTATTTCACTCTTTTCATTTCTCATATCTATAGAGTATTATAGGTTACATTTATTGGAAACCAACTTAACTCTATTTTGCTATATATTCTGATTGAGAAATTCTCTCAATTTAATCCTTCAATCTTTTCTAAAGCTTCTGGATACATATTTCTCATATACTCAAAATGATCTTTCATTTTGTAGTTATGCACGTTTACTGATTTAAAACCATCTATTTCTTCGTCATAGCGATTGATTTCTATTAAATTTTTTTAAAAAGGTTATTAAAAGCTAGGATATTTCTTTAATGGCGTAATTCTTTAATACCGTCAGAAAGCCCATTAATGGTTAAGGGAAACATTCTTCCTTCCATCAACTCATTGGTAAGTTTTATAGATGGAGTGTATTCCCATCGTTCTTGTGGTTCAGGATTTAGCCAGATCGCTTTTTGAAAATTCCTCAAAATTCGTTGAATCCACACTGCTCCAGATTCTTCATTCCAATGCTCTATACTCCCTCCAGGATATGCAATCTCATAGGGGCTCATGGTTGCATCGCCAACAAATACCAGTTTATAGTCAGCGCCATATTTATTAATAATATCCAATACAGGCATTTGCTCGGTATGCCTTCTGCGATTGTCTTTCCATAAATTTTCATAAAGAAAATTATGAAAATAAAAATGTTCTAGATTCTTAAATTCACTGCTTGCAGCAGAAAATACTTCTTCACATACTCTAACATGGTC
>Ga0208766_1000300_pt1 | contig 27366 bp, 22 predicted proteins | sample ETN01SmetaG_3_FD_185792 | JGI IMG/M metagenome (GOLD analysis project Ga0208766, IMG submission 185792) | Marine microbial and viral communities from oxygen minimum zone, Eastern Pacific Ocean - ETNP2014F12-01SV263 (SPAdes) (version 2) | ecosystem: Environmental > Aquatic > Marine > Oceanic ... | reverse complement strand
CCTTTACCAATAGCTAAAGAAACTTGATCAGGTTTTAAATAGACAGATACTGTTTTCTCCTCATTATCAATTTGCATACTGGTAATTTTAGCTGGGCTAAGAGCCCTAGAAATATAAAGATCTTGATTATCTGTGTAGTTTATAACATCTATGTTTTCATTTTGTAGTTCTCTGACTATTGAATGAATTCTAGAACCATTCATGCCTACGCAAGCACCTACAGGATCAATTCTATCATCATATGATTCAACACAAATTTTTGCTCTTTCTCCAGGTTCTCTTACAACTTTCTTTATTGTGATCAATCCATCGCTTATTTCAGGAACTTCATTTTCAAATAGTTTCTCAAGGAATAAAGGGCTAGTTCTTGACAAAGTTATTTTAGGGTTCCCTCTAAACATTTCTACACTGGACACAACACCTCTTAAGGTATCTCCTTTTCTATATTTGTCTTTATATATTTGTTCAGATCTAGGTAGTGAAATCTCGTTTCCTTCTCCGTCAACAAGTAGAACTTCTCTGCTAAGCACCTGGTATATTTCTCCAGTAATTATTTCTCCGACAAGCTCGTCGTATTTACTTATAATAACCTCTTTCTCCAAATCTTTAACTCTTTGAATTAAAGTCTGCTTAGCTAGTATGACAGCTCTTCTTCCAAAATCTTCAATTTTTATTTCTTCAATGACTTCATCACCTACTTCAAAATCTTTCTCTATTTCTTTTGCATCAGAAAGCTTGATTTTGTCAAAATCCCAAATATCTTCTGAGTTATCATCAACAATCTCTCTAAATCTCATTATCTCGAGATCGCCTTTATCTGCATTTATAACAATATCAAAATTTTCATCTTGTTCAAATTTCTTTTTAATCATTGCCCTAAAAACGTCTTGTAAAATTCTGATCATAGTTGGGCGATCAACGTTCTTTTGTTTAGCAAAATCTGTAAATGAATGTATAAGTACTTTAGTGTCCATAATATTTTTCAAAAAAAATGGGGACAAATGTCCCCGCTTCCAATTAAATTAGTACGCAAACTTAACTTTTTTTAAATAGAAGACAAACTTTGCCTTAAAAAAAGCAAAACAATAGACATGAAAGACTCTCTTAAATTATTTAATTCTTTAGGTACAAAAAAAGAAACCTTTATTTCAAATGAAAAAGGAAAAGTTTCAATGTATGTATGTGGCCCAACAGTATATGATTTACTTCATGTTGGTAATTTTAGAGGACCTATTTTTTTTAACTTTTTAAGAAATTGGCTAGAGTATTTAGGTTATAAAGTAAACTATATCTATAACTATACTGATATAGATGATAAAATCATTAATAAATCAAAACTAGAAAACAAGACTACCAAAGAAATATCTGAAAAATATATTAAAGAATTTGAGAAAGATTATAAATCATTAAAAATTAATTTACCATCGTTTTCACCTAAATGTACTGAACACATTGATGATATCATTTCTTTTATAGAGGAATTAATTGATAAAAGGTTTGCATATACATCTAAAGGAAGTGTTTTTTTTTCAATTGAAAAACATAAAGATTATGGAAAATTATCTAGAAAGAACACTGAAGATTTACTAGCTGGACACAGAGTAAAAGTAAACGATGATAAAAAAAACCCTCTTGACTTTGTTCTTTGGAAGCCATCCTCTGAGGATGATCCAGGCTGGGATTCGCCTTGGGGTATAGGAAGGCCTGGTTGGCATATTGAGTGTTCCGCTATGTCCAAGAAATTACTTGGCTCAAAAATTGATATTCACGGAGGAGGAGTTGATTTATTATTTCCTCATCATGAAAATGAAATAGCCCAATCTGAAAGCAGAAGTTCAACTAATTTTGCAAACTTTTGGGTTCATAATAACCTAATAAATTTTGATAATCAAAAGATGTCAAAGTCATTAGGAAATATTATAAAAGGAAGAGATTTTATAAATGACTATAATTCTGAAATTTTTAAGTTTTTGATACTTAGTGTACACTATAGATCAATATTAAATTTTAATAAAAAATTAATTAATCAAACTATAATTAATCTTATAAAAATATATTCTACCTTGAGTTTAGCAGAAAATTTATCTAACTCAAAGATTGAAGTTAAAGAGTCCAAAGAATATAAAAACGAATTTGAATCCTACTCTAAAAAAGCTTCTGGTTTTATAAATAATGATTTAAATACTCCAGGCTTTTTCTCTGTAGTTTTTGATATGGTTAGAAAATTTAATCTTGAAGCTGTAAATAAAAAGCCATCAGGAGAGTTAAAATATTTTTCTATTTGTTTATTAGATTTTTTTAATATGTATGGAGGTTTTTTAGGTTTATTCCAAGAGCCTAAAAAGGACTTTATTTTAGATTTAAATCTTTTAATATTAAAAAACAAGAATATTGATGTTGCGGATATAGAGGATGCAATTGAAAAGAGAGATAATGCTAGAATAAAAAAAGATTATACTTTATCTGATAAAATTAGGGATAAACTTAACACTGAAGGCATTGACTTGAAAGATAATCCAGATGGCACAACTGGATGGTCAGTTAGAGTTTAAATTATACTTCTTCAGCCACTACTTCTTTAACTTCTGGAACAAACCTCTTAAGAAGTTTCTCTATACCTGATTTTAGTGTAATCATTGACGAAGGACAACCACTGCAAGCTCCTTGTAGGGAAACTTTAACTGTTCCTTTTTTAAAAGACTCAAATTGAATAGCTCCTCCATCTTGTTCAACTGCTGGCTTTATATATTCATCCAAAATGTTGATTATTTTTTTATCAATTTCTTTATTTGATGATAACTTCTTTTTTTCTTGAGGTTTAATTTCAACTATTTTATTCTCGTCTTCAATATGTTTTTTTATAAAATTTCTTAATTCAAGTTTGATATTATCCCAGTGAACTTGATTGTTTTTTGTTATTGTTATGAAATTACTCATTATAAAAACCCTATCTACATAATCAAAAGAAAATAATTTTTTTGCAATTGGTGAATCTTTGGTGCTCTCTGCGTCTGGATAGTCTTTAACTACATCCTCATCAACCAGCATTCTATCAGTAACAAACTTTAGTGAATTAGGATTGGGGTTAGCTTCTAAATATATATTTACGTTATTCATTTTCTTTATATTTAACATTTTCTCCTTCACTAGAAGCAACAACACTTGCTACGGTTGCATCACCGGTTACATTAACAACTGTTCTCAACATATCAAGAGGTCTATCGATTGCAATAATTAATGCTAGACCCTGGGGATCAATCCCAATTGCTCCTAATACTATAACTAACATAATTAGTCCCGCTCCCGGAACAGCAGCAGCACCAATAGATGAGAGTGTTGCTGTCAGAACAATTGCTAGTTGATCAACAAGTGTTAAATCTTGACCAAAAGCTTGTGCAATAAAAACAGCTGAAATTGCCTGATGAATACTTGTCCCGTCCATGTTAATTGTTGCTCCAAGAGGACAAACAAAACTTGTAACCTCATCAGAAACATTTAAGTTTTTTTCTACTCTTTTCATTGTAACCGGAAGTGTAGCGGCACTAGAACTAGTTGAAAATGCTAACATTTGAGCTGGAAATATTGCTTTTAAAAACTTTTTAAACGTAATTCCAGTAAATGAAAAAATAATTATTGGATAGAAAACAAATACCATGAATGCCAGGCCAATGATAACAGTTAATGCATAATAAAGTAAAGGGGTTAAAGTAGTAATTATATTATTTGGATCATCTCCAGCCAAATCCACTATTAGTCCTGCAAGAAGAGCAAAAACACCAATTGGAGCATATTCCATAATTATCTCAACAATCTTAATTATTATTTCATTTAACCCATCAAATGCTTTTTTAATAGGAGCGGTTTTTTGAGGGGATGATAATACAAGAGCTATCCCAAATAATACAGCAAAAAATATTATTTGTAACATATTTCTGTTATTGCTAGCTGAATAAAAAAAGTTATCTGGAACGACATCTATCATCATTTGAAGTGGTCCAGATTCTTTTACACCCTTTGCACTTGATATTTTCATTGATGCATCTGAGGCATATTTTTCTTTTAGTTCTATCGTTTTTTCTTCTGGAAAATATTCCCCAGGCTGTAAGGTGTTTGCAAGAATTAAAGCTAAGATTATAGCAGAAATTGTTGTCATAATATAAATTCCAAATGTCTTTCCTCCAATTCTTGAAAGCTTAGTTGTATCTCTCAAATTTGATATTCCTGACACAAGAGAAACTAAAATTAGTGGTACAGCAACTAATTTCAACATTTTGACAAATATTGTCCCAAAAGGCATAATCCAATCCGAAACAAATTCACCTATACCGATAAATACAGATACGATCCCAAGAATCAATCCAAAAACTAAACCCAGAATTATTTTAGAATGTAAAGCCATATAGTTTATTTTTTACTTTGTAAATATAAATCAACTAAAACATTTGAAGCCATTGATTCAACAATTGGTACAGCTCTAGGGACTACACATGGGTCATGTCTCCCTTTACCTTTAATTATTGTATTTTTATTATTGCTATCAATACTATCTTGATCTTTCATTATAGTAGAAACTGGTTTAAAGGCAACATTAAAATAAATGTCTTCACCATTGCTAATTCCTCCTTGTATTCCTCCAGAATTATTTGATTTTGTGCTTATTTTACCACTTTTTATTTGAAATTCATCATTATGTTCAGATCCAAACATTTCTACTCCTTTGAATCCGCTTCCATATTCAAAACCTTTTACTGCATTTATAGATAACATAGCCATTCCTAACTCCGCATGTAGCTTTCTAAATATTGGTTCTCCTATTCCAATTGGGCAACCTTTGATTACACATGTAATAACTCCCCCAACTGTATCTCTGTTTTTTCTAGCATCATCAATTATAGATATGAACTTTTCTGCAAATTTATTATCTGGGCATCTTACGATACTATTTTCAGTATTATCAAAATCCAATTCATTATATGTCTTATTTAATTCTAATTTTCCAACCTTAGAAACATAGGCATGAATTGTTATTTTTAAATCTTGAAGAATTTTTTTTGAAATGGCCCCTGCAGCTACCCAGTTAGCGGTTTCTCTAGCAGAGCTTCTCCCTCCTCCTCTATGATCTCTATTTTTATATTTTTTATGGTACGTGAAATCTGCATGTGAAGGTCTAAATGATGTGGAAATATGATTATAGTCACTACTTTTCTGATCTTTATTTTTTATAATCAAACTTATTGGTGAGCCAGTAGTCTTTCCATTAAAAATACCTGATAAAATTTCTATGTTGTCGTCTTCTTTTCTTTGAGTAGTAATTTTTGATTGACCAGGCTTCCTTCTGTCAAGTTCTTTCTGAATATCTTTTTCATTTACTTCTATTCCGGAAGGGCAGCCATCTATTATAACACCTATGGCTTTCCCATGTGACTCACCGTAAGTAGATATCTTATAAATTTTTCCAAACGTATTACTCATATTTTTTCCTTAATAGAAATAAGCTAAACACAATAATTAAAGTTAAAGTAATAATATTTAGAATGATATTAATGTTAAGTTGATTTTTATTTGAAATGAGTTTATTACTCTCTTTATTAATTGCTTCAAGGATTGGATTTGTGTCTTTAGATTTTATAAAATTATATTTTTGACTCTCTCCGGTTACCAATAAATTTATGTCTGTTCTTAGGGTATCGTATTTGTTTTGTTTTGGGTCAAAATATATCCACTCAATACTTTTTGACAGGTCATATTCACCTGGGTCATTAGGGATTGCATAATAGCTGAATTTTTTTGACCCATAAACTTTACTTTTTTCTCTTCTTATGTTTTGCTGTGTGTTAGGAGGATAAAAATCAATTTCTTTTATTTCAATGTTTGGTTCGCTTATTGCAGAAATATTTCCTTCTCCCACAATTTCAAAGTCGTAAGTAAAATCATCTCCAGTATTAACCTTATTGCTGTTAACTTTTTCTTTCAAGATAAAGTTACCAACAGAAATAGTTTCTTTTAGGGGATGAGGGGGGAGTTTTCTAACTGATACATTTAATGGTTTAGAATAAAATTTTTCATAATCTTCAACTTTATTTCTGCCAAAAAAAGAAGGTCGTTTTGATATTTTATATTTAATTAATTCTAGTTCAAGTTTAGGGAATTTAATGGTTTCATTATTAAGTGGATAGTATGTTGCCTCAAAAATCTTATACTGATTATATCTTTTATTATTTATAACTACAGGCATGCTGTTAATATTTTCAATGTTAAAATTTTCTTCCCAACAATTAGCTGGTTTAATTTTTTTAATTATTTCTGTAAGTTGTTTCCCTAGTTCATAAAATCTCATATCTGCTACGTTGTTTTCACTTACATAGAAAGAAAGAGTGGTATTGAAACCTTCACCAACATATACATTTTTTTTGTCTGTATTTAAGCTAAGAAAAGCATCTGCTTCTACTTCATAGTATTCTTCATTGTTTCTATCAAAGAAATTATCAAAAGGATCATCGAAGGGATCAAAAAAATTATTGAAGGGTGATTGTTTTGGTTCATTATATGAATCATCTACTTCTACCTTTCTACCTTTAACACTAACTTTTTTTCCATTAATTTCAATTGTAAAAGAGTCAATAAAAAAAGTTCCTGTTTCTGTTGCTGTATAATTTTGAATGATACTTTGTGAACTTGACCTCTTGCCATTTATAAAATTTGTAGAGCTTGAAGAGGAGATACTTGACTTTCTAAATCCCTTTATCTCAGGAAATTGACCATAGCTTTTAATTTGTTCGTTTTTAATAGTTAAGGTGATTTGTAATGTGTTACTTATAGATAAGTTTTCTGGTGATATTTTTACATCAATATCCTGAGAAAACAATTTAGTGGTGTTTAATAAAAAACATATAACCAAAAAAAGGGGTCTTACTTTACCTAAAAACATTCTCAAATTTAGTAAAATGACAAATCAAGTTTTAATATTAAAAATTAAAAAAGGTTAAATTAAGATGCTGAAAATATATTTCTCTTGATACCCTTAAACTTAGCTCTCTTCACAGCTGAATCTTTAAATATTATATCAAAAGTTTCTTTAGTAAGCTCCTTCCAGTCTTTTTTTGTGAATTCTATTAGCTCACTTTTTGGGTTAAATTGTTTTTCATTGTGTGGTTGTGAAAATCTATTCCAGGGACATACATCTTGACATATATCACAACCGAAAATAAAATCATTTAATTGTTTATTAAATTCAGCGGGAATATTTTCTTTGTTTTCGATGGTAAGGTATGATATACATTTATTTGCATCAATTACTTGAGCTTCTCTAATTGCATCAGTTGGACACGCATCAATACATTTTGTACACTTACCACAATGGTCACTTACTTCATTATCATAGTCTAATTTCAGGTCACATATTATTTCAGCTAAAAAAAAATAACTCCCCATTCTTTTATTAATTAAAAGAGAATTTTTTCCTATCCAACCAAGTCCACTCAATTTTGCCCATGCTCGTTCATGCACTGGTGCAGAATCTACAAACACTCTGCCTTCAACATCTCCATATTTTTCTTTTATTTTTAATAGAAGCTCTTTTAATTTCTTTTTTATTACATAGTGATAATCTTTCCCATATGCATATTTTGAGATAATAAAATTATTTGATTCTCTAAGTTTTGTCGATGGGTAATAATTATATGATAACGAAATAACGGATTTAGCCCCAGGAACTAATTTTGTTGGATCTAATCTTTTGTCAAAGTTTTTTTCTAGATATGACATCTTGCCCTGGTAGCCACTTTTTAACCACTCCTCAAATTTTCTTTCCTCTTCCTTTAGAAACCTTGCCTTAGAAATACCAAAGCTGGAGAATCCAAGTTTTTTTGATATTTCTTTTATTGTGTCTGACTTACTTTTTTTCACTCAAAAATTGAATTTTGAAAACCTCCATCAGGATTTATACCTAGGTGATCATAACTAGATTTAGTAGCAACTCTTCCTTTTTGTGTTCTCTTAATATAGCCTTCCTGAACAAGGAAAGGTTCGTAAACTTCTTCTATTGTATTTGCCTCCTCCCCACATGATGTGGCTATTGTTTTTATTCCAACCGGGCCACCATTAAATTTTTTTACAATAGACTCAATAATTTTATTATCCATTTCGTCTAAACCCTTTTTATCAATTTTTAAAGCATTTAAACTTTTCATTGCTATTTTATGAGTAATTTTTCCATCTCCTTCTACCTCAGCAAAGTCTCTTACTCTTCTTAGTAGATTATTCAAGATTCTTGGGGTTCCCCTACTTCTTTTAGATATTTCAGAAGCAGCTTTTTTGTCAATAGGTATGCCCAATATTTTGGCTGATCTATTAACAATATTCTCTAATATTTTTTTATCATAATACTCTAACCTGAAATTTATTGAAAACCTAGACCTAAGAGGAGATGATAATAAACCCGATCTGGTTGTTGCTCCAATTAATGTAAATGGATTTAATTTAATTTGAACCGATCTAGCACTTGGACCTGAATCTATCATTAAATCTATTTTAAAATCTTCCATTGCTGAATATAAATACTCTTCAATAACTTTATTTAATCTATGTATCTCATCTATAAATAACACATCTCCTTCTTCTAAATTAGTAAGTAAGCCTGCTAAATCCCCAGCTTTTTCTAAAACAGGACCTGAAGTGACTTTAAGTGATGATGACATTTCATTTGAGATAATATGTGATAATGTTGTCTTTCCTAAACCTGGAGGCCCGTGAAGAATCACATGATCTAATGGCTCCGATCTTTGTTTTGCAGCTTTCACAAAAACCTTAATGTTTTTCAAAATTTGATCTTGACCAAGGAAATCACTGAATGATTTTGGTCTTAAAATATTTTCAAATTCTTTATCTTTAGAGCTTGAATGATTTTCTGAACTTAAGTAATCTTCTCTCATACTATATAATGCTAATTTAATTATTTTTTATGCGTCGATTTGTAATGTTTCTGGTTTTTGTTTTAATAATAGTCTTTTTGATTTCTGAGAGAAAAGTAAAAAAAGAAATTGTAGTATCAGGTTTTACAATGGGAAGTATCCCATACAATTTAAAATACATATCTGATGCCAAGTCTATTTATAAAAAAGAAGTTGATTCTATTTTAATAAATTTCAATAATACTTTTTCAACGTATATTTCCACATCTGAGATATCTCAAATAAACAGCTCTGAGGGCAAAATAGAAATATCTCCAGATTTTTATTTTTTATTAAAACACAGTAAAGATGTGTTTGAAATAACTGGTGGAGCATTTGATCCAACCATTGGGCCCTTAGTTAATGCCTGGGGTTTTGGGCCTGATAAAAAAAATCAACTTCCAACCAGTTATCAAATAAATAAATTAAAAAACTTTGTTGGCTTTGATAAACTAATATTTGATGAGAATTATCTCTACAAAAAACACAAAGAAACACACCTAGATTTTAGTTCTATAGCTAAAGGATATGCTGTAGATATTATTTCTGATTATTTATTACTAAAAGGTATTAATAATTTTTTTATTGAAATTGGAGGAGAGGTTAGGTCTAAGGGAAAAAATTTAAAAGATAATTATTGGCGAGTAGGAATTACTAGACCATTAGAGTCAGAAAATGAATTAATTGCTTCAGTTCCACTGAAGGATATGTCAGTTGCCACTTCTGGAAATTATAGAAATTATTATTTTTCAGGAGACAGCATTATCTTTCATACGATAGATCCTAATTCTGGATACCCATCATATTCAAACATGATAAGCTCATCGGTTTTTTCTAGTAGCTGTTTTTTAGCTGATGCCTATTCTACTGCATTCATGGTTCTGGGATATGAAAAATCGAAAATCATTTTAAACTCAAATGATAAAATTGATGGGTTTTTAATTTATAAGGATATAAACGGAAACATTAAAACATTTACTTCTGATAAAATCAATGATGAAATTAATATATATGAGTGATGTTTATATTAATTGTAGGGTTTTTTAACTTCCACACATCTCGCAGTCATCTTGGTCGTCAATTGAACATTGAATAGCTGCTTGTTTCTGTTCTTCATTATCCATAGATTTTTCATCTTTAACAATTGTGAACTTGATTGCGTCAGCTGCTGCTTTGGTTCTTAAATAGTATAATCCTGTTTTTAGTCCTTTTTTCCAAGCATGGAAGTGCATAGAAGTGAGCTTTCCAAAGTTTGCATCCTGCATATGTATGTTCATACTTTGACTTTGACAAATATATGCTCCTCTATCAGCTGCCATATCAATAATACTTTTTTGAGAGACCTCCCAGACAGTTCTGTATAATTGCTTAATATCATCAGGTATTTCATTTATTCCCTGTACTGAACCGTTTGCCTCCATTAATCTGTCTTTCATTGAATCACCCCAAAGCTTGAGTTTTATCAGGTCTTTAAGGAGGTGTTTATTTACAACTATAAACTCTCCAGATAATACTCTTCTAGTATAAATGTTTGATGTATATGGCTCAAAACATTCATTATTACCTAATATTTGAGATGTAGATGCTGTTGGCATCGGAGCTAGAAGTAGAGAGTTTCTCACACCATGTTTTTTAACTTCTCTCTTAAGTTTTGTCCAATCCCATCTTTTTGAGTCTGGGGCTATCCCCCACATATCAAATTGGAATATTCCTTTTGAAACAGGAGAGCCCTCATATGTTTTATAAGGCCCTTCTTTTTGTGCAATTTCCATTGAAGATTCCATGGCAGCAAAGTAGATTGTTTCAAAAATCTCTGTGTTTAATTTTTTAGCTTCAGGTGAGTCAAAAGCTTGCCTCATTAATATGAATGTGTCTGCTAAACCTTGTACTCCAATCCCAATAGGTCTGTGTCTTAGATTTGAGTTTTTAGCTTCTTCTACTGGATAATAATTTACGTCAATAACTTTATTGAGATTCTTAGTTATGACTTTAGTAATCTCATAAAGTTTTTGGTGGTCATATGTTAAATCGTCTTTAACAAATTTATTAAGAGCTATAGATGCCAAATTACAAACTGCAATTTCATCTGGTGATGTATATTCAATAATTTCGGTGCAAAGGTTTGAAGATTTTATTGTTCCAAGATTTTTTTGATTAGATTTTTTATTTGCTGCGTCTTTATAAAGTATATATGGATTGCCAGTTTCAATCTGAGATTCTAAAATTTCAAACCAGAGCTCTTGTGCTTTCACGGTTTTTCTTGCTTTTCCTTCTTTCTCGTATTTTTCATATAATTTTTCGAATTCTTCCCCGTATGTTTCGTGGAGATCCTTTGCCTCATCGGGAGAAAAAAGTGACCACTCTTCATTTGATTCTACTCTCTTCATGAATAGATCAGGTATCCACATAGCATAGAATAAGTCTCTAGCCCTAAGTTCTTCTTTGCCATGATTTTTCTTTAACTGAAGAAATTCAAAAATGTCAGAGTGCCAAGGCTCGATATATATAGCAAAACTTCCTTTTCTTTTCCCGCCACCTTGGTCGACATATCTAGCAGTCATATCAAAGTTTCTTAACATTGGTATAATACCATTTGAGACCCCATTTGTCCCCTTTATATATGAACCGGTTGCTCTTACATTATGAATACTTAGTCCAATTCCTCCAGCAGATTGTGATATTTTCGCACACTGCTTAAGGGTATCGTAAATTCCATCGATAGAATCTTCTTTCATTGTTAATAAGAAACATGAAGAAAGTTGCGGTTTTGGTGTGCCTGCATTAAAAAGGGTAGGTGTTGCGTGAGTAAACCATTTTTCTGATAATAGGTTATAAGTTTCAAGAACAGAATCAATATCATCCTTATGAATACCAACAGCTACTCGCATCAACATGTGTTGTGGCCTTTCTACTACTTTTCCTTCAAGTTTTAATAAATATGATTTTTCTAATGTTTTGAAACCAAAATAATCATAACTAAAATCTCTATCATAAATTATTGATGAATCTAGCAGTGCTGCATTTTTATTAATTACCCCATAAACATCTTTAGATAATAAAGACGCGTTTTCACCAGTTTTTGGGTTGACATATGTGTAAAGTCTTTTCATGGTACTTGAAAAAGATTTACTTGTTGTCTTGTGTAAGTTTGAAACAGAAATTCTTGCAGCTAATGTTGCAAAATCCGGATGCTTTGTTGTTAGTGTTGCGGCTGTCTCAGCAGCTAACTCATCAAGCTCTTGAGTTGAAACTCCATCGTAAAGACCATCAATAACTTTTTTTGCTATTTCAATAGTTTTTACATAATCAGCATTCAAACCATAACTTAGCTTTTCTATCCTAGCGGTTATTTTATCAAATTTTACTGATTCTTTTCTTCCGTCTCTTTTTATTACTAACATTCTAATCTAATTTTAAAAATCTTCTTCCAATGAAAATTTTGGTTTATCAGAATCTTCATCTTTTTTAAGTACTCCAGCCTTTTGATACTCAGCAACTCTCTTCTCAAAGAAGTTAGTTTTTCCTTGTAGAGAGATCATTTCCATAAAATCAAAAGGATTGGTAGAATTATATATTCTAGGACAGTCAAGTTCAACTAGTAGTCTGTCTGCAACAAACTCTATATATTGACACATTAAGTCAGAGTTCATTCCAATTAGCTTTACTGGTATGGCGTCAGTAACAAACTCCTTCTCTAAATCAACTGCATCTTTTATTATTTCAATAACAGTTTCTTTTGGCATTGCGTTTACAATATGTTTCGTATATATATGGCAGGCAAAGTCACAATGTAGTCCTTCGTCTCTTGAGATTAATTCATTTGAAAAGGTAAGTCCAGGCATTAAACCTCTTTTCTTTAGCCAAAAAATTGAACAAAAACTTCCAGAAAAGAATATACCTTCTACAGCTGCAAATGCAATGAGTCTTTCTGCAAAGCTACCATTATCGATCCATCGCAGTGCCCAGTCTGCTTTTTTCTTAACACAGTCAAGAGTTTCAATGGCGTGAAGCAAAGAATCTTTTTCTTTAGCATCGTCAACATATGTATCTATTAGCAGAGAATATGTTTCAGAGTGAATATTTTCGATAGCGATTTGGAAGCCATAAAAGAACTTGGCTTCGGTGTATTGTACATCAGAAATAAAGTGTTCGGCAAGGTTTTCGTTAACAATACCATCACTTGCTGCAAAAAATGCTAGTACGTGTTTTATAAAATGTCTTTCTCCGTCATTTAATTCACCCCAGTCTTTAAGATCTTGACTTAAATCAATTTCTTCAGCAGTCCAAAAACTTGCTTCAGCTTTTTTATAAAATTGCCATATATCATCATGTTCAATTGGGAATAATACAAATCTATCAGCGTTCTCTTGTAGTATTGGCTCTAGATTTTGCTCTTTATTTTGCATTGTATTTATTAATATTATTTATTAAACAATAAAAAAAAGACAAAAATATCCTCGTCATTACATTAAATGTATTGTAACATAATGACTAAAATGCTTTAGTCAATTAAGTGGTTTATAATCTTTGTGTTTGGAAGCTGTAATCAAGAAAATTTAAGTAAAAATTTGTTCTTGATCTAGGCTGTACAAATATTATAAAAAGACTTTAAAATATCAAAACTTATTTCAATCGTTTTTCATTTTTTTTTAATTTTTTTTTAATTTGATTTTTTTGATTTGAATAATAGATATAAAATCATAAATTTGCACTCGTTTTAAAAACAATAGAAGATGTATGCAATTGTAGAAATTTCAGGCAAACAATTTAAAGTTGAAAAAAACAAGTTTATCTATACGGATAAAGTTGAACCCAAATCTGGTAAAAAAGTTGAGTTTGACAATGTTTTGTTGATAAGTGATAAGGGTAAAATAAAACTTGGTAAGCCAACAGTTAAAGGTTCCAAAGTTACAGGTGAGGTTCTTTCTCAACTTAAAGATGATAAGGTTATAGTCTTTAAAAAGAAGAGAAGGAAAGGCTACAAAGTGAAAAATGGTCACAGACAACTAATGACTAAAATATTAATTAAAGATATAAAATAAGTTATGGCACATAAAAAAGGAGCGGGTAGCTCTAAAAACGGAAGAGAGTCACATAGTAAAAGGCTCGGTATTAAAATTTTCGGTGGGCAAAAAATAATTGCTGGTAATATTATTGTGAGGCAGCGAGGGACCAAGCACCATGCAGGAAACAATGTTGGTATGGGAAAAGACCATACATTATTTGCTCTATCAGATGGTGTTGTAGAATTTAAGAAAAGAAGAAACAACAGATCTTTTGTTTCTGTAGTTTAGGAAAATTAATTATTTCTTACCAAAAGGTTTTCAAAATAGCTTTTTAAATGATTCATTTGATTCTTGTCAGATCTTATATCATTTAAAATCTTCATTCCTTCTGAAAAATATTTATTTGTTAGATTCTCTGATTTTAAATCAATATCATATTTTTTTAATAGACCGGTAATTATTTTAATTTTTTCTTCTTCCTTGTTCTTAGTCTTTACCCATTTTTTAATATCATGTAAATCATCTTCGCTTGCTTCTTCTAATAATTTAATCATCAAATAGGTCTTTTTGTTTAAGACAATATCTCCCCCTATTTTTTTTCCAAATTTTTCACTTCCAAAAACATCTAGGTGATCATCCATAAGTTGAAAGGCAATCCCCATTAGTTCCCCAGCTCTATAAAGTTTGTTTGTAATCTCTTTTTTTTGATTTGCAATTAATCCACCTAATTCTAAGCTAAAGCCGATTAGTACAGCTGTTTTTAATTTTATCATATTCAAGTAATCACTTTCAGAGATATCCTTTTCACTTTCAAAGTTCATATCATATTGTTGTCCCTCACAAACTTTGATGGCTATATCATTAAACCTTTTAAGAATTTCTTTAAGATTTCCATTATCTATGTCTTCTAACATTTTAAAAGCAAATATCATCAGTAAATCTCCAGACAAAATACCTATGTTTTTATTCCATTTATTATGGACAGTGTCATTTCCTCTCCTCAGTGAGGCATTATCCATAATATCATCATGAATTAGTGTGAAATTGTGAAAGAATTCTATCGCTATTGATGGCTTATATATTTTTTCAATTTTTTTATTAAAAAGTCTATATCCCATCATTGAGAGTATTGGACGAACTCTTTTGCTTTTTAAATTGAGAATATATTGAATTGGTTTATATAATTCATCTGGTTCTCCGGAGATTTTTATTTTTTCTATTTCAGAGTTTATCCTCCTGATATATTCTTTACTGTCTATCATACTAAAACTAAATCAATGGTTCTTTTTTCTATGTCAGTATCGATTACTTTTACTTTAATAACTTGTCCTAACCTAAAGATTTTTTTATTATTTCGGCCAACAATTCTAATTTTTTCATTGTCAAATTCATATCTATCATCTTTCATGCTTGATATTCTTATTAATCCCTCACAGTGGTTCTCAATTATTTCACCATATATACCCCATTCAGTTATTCCGGAGATTGTGGCTTGAAAACTTTTACCAATAAAATTAGACATGTACTCTGCTTGTTTATATTTTATTGATTCTCTTTCTGCTTTTGTTGCATTGATTTCCATCTTAGTGCTATGCTTACACATTATATCATAATATCTTTTATCTTTTGGTTTACTTCCGTTTGTGTAGTCACTTATAAGTCGATGGACCATAACATCTGGGAACCTTCTTATTGGAGAAGTAAAATGTGTGTAGTGTCTAAAAGACAGACCAAAATGTTTTTCTTTATTTGTTGAGTATTTTGCTTTAGACATAGATCTTATAGCAAATTTTTCAATAGATGATTCTTCAGGCTTTCCTTTTATCTCTTTCATTAGGTTATTTAATGAAACTGCTAAATTATTTTCATTAGAGTTTATGGAGTATCCGTACTGTTTAATATAATTTTTTAATTCACTTATTTTCTGTTGCTCTGGGTCTTCATGAATTCTATAAACAAAAGGAAAACTTTTACTTTGTTTTTTTTCGTGATTGATAATTAGTTCCGCTACAATTTTATTTGCAAGAAGCATATATTCTTCAACTAATTTGTGAGTGTCCTTTCTCAATTTTTTATATACACCAACTGGCTTTTTATCCTCATCAAGTTTGAATTTGACCTCGTTGCTCCTAAAGTTAAAAGAACCAGATTCAAATCTTTTTTTTCTAACATTTTTAGCAATTTCATTTAGATTATTGAGTTCTTCATGAAAAAGACCGTCCGAGTTATCAATTGACAATTGAGCTTCATCATAAGTAAATCTTTTTTTTGAGTGAATGACAGTTCTCCCAACCCAGTAGCTTATAATTTTAAATCTTTCATCCATTTTAATTAATACAGAAAAAGTCAGCCTGTCGACATTAGGCTTTAAAGAGCATAAGTTATTTGATAATTTTTCAGGTAACATTGGAATAGTCCTATCTACTAAATAAACTGATGTAGCTCTTTTCTCTGCTTCATTATTTATTTGTGATCTGCTATTAAAAAAATGTGACACATCTGCTATGTGAATTCCAATTTTATAATGACCATTTTCTTTTTCAATAGAGAGGGCATCATCAAAATCCTTTGCGTCATCCGGATCTATTGTAAAGGAGTCAAGGTGTCTTAAGTCTTTTCTTTTAAGAATTTCTTTTTCAGGGATGTCTTCACTTAGATTATTAGTCTCTTCTATTATGTTTTTCGGAAATTTTAATGGCAAATTGAAGTCATATATTATTGAATTTATTTCTGTTTCATTCTCTCCAATATTACCAATGCACTTAATAATTTGTGCTTCTGGTTTTTTATTTGAATTTCCCCAGTCTACTATTTTAGCAATATATTTTTTGTTTTTTGAAAACTTTTCAGATCTCTTTTTTCTTACAAAAAAATCTATGTATACTTTTTTGTTTTTTGGAATAAAAAAAGCAAAACCTTTACTGTCCTCTACTGTGCCAATAAATTCATAGGTGTTTCTTTCCAGAACTTTTATTATTTCTCCCTCTAAGCTTTTTCTATTTAGGTTATTAGATATTTTTATTTCTACTTTATCACCATGAATAGCTCCATTCATAGATCTACTCCTCACCTTTATATCCTCAGAAAACTCATCAGTAATTACAAATGCATACTTCCTGTTAACATGATCGACAACTCCTCTTAGTGTATTAAGATTTGATTGGTTCCTTTTCTTTTTTCTTTTTTTAAATTTCATTTTATATGATTTTAAACTCAAAGACTTTAGAAAGGTTTTTAATTAAAATTTTTTCTACTTTTTCCAAAGATATTTTATCCTTAATCTCCTTATCTATAGATGTTACGTCTTTACCTTGTATTCCACAAGGAATTATATTTTGAAAATATTTTAAATCAGTATTAACATTTAAAGCAAGTCCATGCATTGTTACCCACCTGCTGCTTTTAACTCCCATAGCGCATATTTTTTTTGGAGTATTGCTATTGTGATTTACCCATACTCCAGTTAAGCCCTCAACTCTACCTGATTCAATATTTAATTTTTTCAATGTTAAAATAACAGACTCTTCAAGTAACCTTAAATATTTATGAATATCAGTGAAAAAATTTTCTAAGTCCAAAATAGGATAGATTACAATCTGGCCTGGCCCGTGATATGTTATGTCTCCACCTCTATTTATTTTATAAAAACTTAGGTTCTCTTTTTTAATAAAGTTTTTATCTATTAATAGATTTTCTTCATCACCACTTCTCCCCAAAGTATACACGTGAGGATGTGAACATGATAAAAGGTAATTTTCTGTTTGATCTGTTTTTTTATTTTTACGATTATTGATTTTAGTACTAATAATTTTTTTAAAAATTTTTTCTTGTTTATCCCAGGCTTCTTGGTATTCGATATGACCGAGTTGAATTATTTTAACTTTTTTGTTTATTAAATTGTTCAAGACTTTTAAGGATTTTAGAAGCTTATTTTTTCAAAAATAAGTTTCTATCATAAATCAATTTACCACTTATATTCCATTCCTTACTAATAAATGATTCATTAAAATTCAAAGGAGATTCTTCATATTTTATTTCCCTTTTCTTCTTCCCGGAATTATAATATTCGGTCCATACTCCCACAGGTTCATCAAATTTATATTCACCTTTAGCAGCAACATTTCCGTTTTCATAAAAAGCATAATACATTCCGTTTTTTTCACCAAATTTTATAGGAATGATATCTCTCAAATTTTTTTTGTCTCTATCCCAAAAGGATCTAATTGACTCGTAATACCACCCAAGAGAAAAAATTTCTTTGTCTTGTAAAATATCGGACCTGTTAAGGCGAACCCATCTGCTGTGTTTGAGTCCGTAATAGAAAATTCCTTCTTCTATAATTTGTTCCCCTAATCTTTTTTTATAGGGACCGTGCATCATAACTGCATCTTCAATAATACTTTTTGATCTTATTATTTTCTTTTTCTTTTTATCATAAAAATAAATCTCTTGAGCATAGTCATTTTTTATTTCGGGCTGTTTTATATAGTGAAAGTTTTCATAAATTAAATTTCTTCCACTTGATGATCTAATAAATCCTTTTTTAGTTTTTATGCCAAAATATACATTTCGCTTTTTTTTCTTTTTTTCATCTATCATTAAAGTGTCTTCATCCTCTAGGAATAACAGGTCAGTAGTCGATATTGTGTCTACGTTTAATCTAAAAAGGTCTTGTGAAAATATTTTTTGATTAGGCAATAAAAACAATGATATAAAAATGTAAAGAATCTTTCTCATATCTTGAAAACGAATTTATATCAAAAAAATTATTTAGCTAAAATATCTAGACTCCTCTTAACAAAACTTGTCAACTCTGATCCTGTTAACATATTCTGAGATAAAAGAGCTAAATCATAAAGTTGAGACGCCATTTTTTCTTTTGTCTTCGAAGTTTTTGCCTTTAAAATCTTTTCTATCGTTTTATGATTTCCATTAATGCTAACAGCTACCATTTCACCTGGCCCACCCATCATCATTGGATTTCCACCACCACTTGTTTTCGCCATATCTTGCATTCTCCTAAAAAACTCTGGTAACGTTATTGTAACCGGATTGTCTTCCGGGCTTAATGCCTCAATTGTCACAACAGTAGATTGGTTATTAATAATCTTGTCAAAAATTGTCTTTAATTTTTCTTTGTCTTTATCTGAGATAACTGTTTCTTTTTTATCTCCCTTGTCTATTAGTTTATCGAGTATATCTGAATCGACTCTTTTAATTTGTACTTTATCAAGCTTTTGTTCTAGATGATTTATATAGTGACTATCAATAACATTATTAAAGATTACAACATCATAATTTCTGTTTTTAGCATCTTGAATAAATGAATCTTGTTTATTGATGTCTGATGTATATAAAATAATATGGTTTTTATCTTTATCCTTCTGTGTCTTACCAATGTGTTTTTTGTACTCTTCAGTGGTTCTCATCTTACCGTCAACACTTTCAAATAAAGCCAATGACTCTACTTTCTCATAAAATTTTTCTTCAGATATCATCCCATACTTTACGAATAAGTTTATGTCTTTCCACTTGTTTTCGAACTCTTTTCTGTCATCTTTAAATAATTCATTAAGCTTGTCAGCAACTTTTTTTGTTATATATGTATTTATCTTCTTGACGTTACCATCTGATTGAAGATAGCTTCTAGATACATTTAATGGGATGTCTGGTGAATCAATAATGCCATGCAGAAGCATTAAAAACTCTGGGACAACATCCTTCACTTCATCAGTAATAAAAACTTGTCTGGAGTACAGTTGTATTTTATTTTTCTGGACCTCAAAATCATTTTTAATTTTAGGAAAATATAAGATTCCTGTTAAATTAAAAGGGTAGTCGACATTAAGGTGAATCCAGAATAAAGGTTCTTCTGAGAAAGGGTAAAGTTCCTTATAAAAAGCCTTATAATCATCATCTTTAAGGTCTTTAGGGCTTTTATTCCAAATGGGATTAGGATTATTTACAATATTGTCAGTTTTAACAGTCTTATGCTTTGGCTTACCCTCTTTGTCTTTTCCGTCTTCTACTGACTCCTCTTTTTGACCGAATTTTATTTCAACCGGTAAGAACTTACAGTACCTGCCTAATATTTCATTGATTTTAGCTTCTTCTAAAAATTCTTTAGAATCATCATTTATGTGGAGGATTACTTCAGTTCCTCTGTCTTTTTTCTTAGACTCTTTAATCTCAAATTCTGTGTTTCCGTCACACTTCCAATAAGCTGCTTTATTTTTTTTGATATAAGACTTTGACTTAATTTCTACATAAGATGAAACCATAAATGCTGAATAAAAACCTAATCCAAAATGACCAATTATCTGTTGTGAGTCTCCTTTTTCTTTATATTTTTCAATGAATTCTGTGGCTCCAGAAAAAGCAATTTGATTTATATATTTTTTAATTTCTTCTGCTGACATTCCAATCCCTTTATCTGAAATTGTAATTGTTTTTTTCTTCTTGTCAAGAATCACCTCAATTTTCAGATCACCTATTTCTTCTTTGAGTTCTCCCATCTGAGATAGGCTTTTAATTTTTTGAGTTGCATCTACTGCATTGGAAACTAACTCCCTTAAAAATATGTCTTGATCTGAGTATAAAAATTTCTTAATTATTGGAAATATGTTCTCAGTATTAATTGATATGTTACCTTTTTCTTTCACGTTTTTTAATTTTTTTTATCTTATTCTATCCGATTCTCTTACTAACAACTCATCTTTTCTAATAAACCTGTTAGCTAGAAAATTGAAAAATATTGCCAAAAATATTAAATAAAATGAAATAAGAAAACTGATTTTATCATTGATATTTTGATATACATCATGGTAAAAAATTTGATATAAAAAAAAGAAAACAACAGATGAAGTTAACATTGAATTTGCTGTTCCAATTTTAATCTGAGTTAGTCGGTTTTTGTAACTAAATATTGAGTAAATAGCTAGTAAACAACATAAAATTAATATCCCACTTATATAAAAGTAATCATATACTATTCCCTTATTACCGTCATCTAATAAAGCACTTGAAACATAACCGGTTACTATTATGTCAACTGATTCAGTGTCTTTCATCTCTATTTTTTGCCAAACAGGGAAAAAAAAGGTTGATGTTAATGTTAGAATAAATAAGAAAAGTAATATTGTTTGGATTCTCTGAATCATGACTGTATTTTGTACAAAGAAAAATAAAATGATTTAAAAAGTGAGATATTTTATTGATATATCATATTTTGGAAAAAATTATCATGGCTGGCAAATTCAAGAAAATGCAATAACAATTCAAGAAGTAATTGATAAATCTTTATCTACGATATTAAAATCAGAAATTAAAACATTGGGGAGTGGAAGAACAGACACTGGAGTCCACGCAATCTCTCAAATTGCTCATTTTGACTATAATGATAATTTAGGTGATAAATTTTTATATAAGATAAATTCTTTACTGCCACGTGATATTTCTATCAATTCTATTAATAAAGTCAGAGATAACGTTAGTGCAAGGTTTGATGCTATTTCAAGAGAATATATTTATAAGATACACACAAAAAAATCTCCTTTTCTTACTGATTTTTCTTTTTTTTATCCAAAAGAAATTAACGTAGTATTACTAAATAAAGCATGTGAAATAATTAAAAATTTTAAAGACCTTCAATCATTTTCAAAAGTAAAAACCGATGTAAATAATTATAATTGTACATTATCTTATGCGGCGTTAGAAGAAGAAAATAATTCTTATTTATTTAGGATAACTTCTAATAGATTTTTAAGGGGAATGGTTAGAGCTATTATGGGAACTCTTTTTGAAATCAATGAAAACAAAATTCAAATTGACTCATTGGAAGAGATAATAAATAAAAAAGATAGAAAACATGCAGGCCCATCAGCACCTGCTCATGGCCTATATCTTCAAAATGTTTTATATGAAGCAGATGTTTATATATGAGTGATAAAAATATTAGTGGTAATTTATTTGATCTAAAAATCTTAAAGCGCCTATTAGTTTTTTGTGGGCCTTATATGAAAGTTTTTTATATACTCATAATATTAACTTTAAGTCTTTCTGTTTTACAACCTATTAGACCATACATTACTCAAATAATAATTGATGATTATGTCTCGGCAAATGATTTAATTGGATTAAAAAAGATGATAGGGTTACTGTTCTCTTTATTGATCCTTAACGCAGTGGTCATGTATTTTCATACATATCTTTCTGGGTGGTTAGGTCAAAATATAATAAAGGATATTAGAATAAAATTATTTTCTCATATTCAAAATTTCCGACTCAAGTTTTTTGATAAAACACCAATTGGTAGAATTGTAACTAGAAATGTTTCAGATATTGAGACAATTGCAGATATTTTTGGTCAAGGAATTGCTTCTATAATCGGAGATGTTTTACAACTTTTTGGGATCGTCTTCTTGATGTTTTATATAAATTGGAAGTTGACTCTGATAAGTCTTGCAACTTTGCCATTCCTCTTCCTAACAACCTATATATTTAAGGAAAAGGTTAAAGTATCTTTTAATGACGTAAGAAACGCAGTCGCTAACCTTAATTCTTTTGTTCAAGAGCACATCGTTGGAATGAACATTGTCCAGATTTTTGGGAATGAAGATAAAGAATACAAAAAATTTAAAGACATTAACAACACCCACCTTCATTCAAACCTAAAGGCAGTCTTATACTATTCTGTTTATTTCCCCGTAATGGAATTGTTTACATCAATAGGCCTTGGATTACTTATATGGTTTGGATCAAATCAGCTTTTTGCTGGGGAAGTAACTTTAGGTGTTCTAATTGCATTTATTATGTATCTCCAATTATTTTTTAGACCAATAAGAGCTATTGCTGATCGTTTTAATACTCTCCAAATGGGCGTTGTAAGTTCTAAAAGGATATTTGATCTTTTAGATAGAACTGAAGACATAAAGTCAAATGAAAGGATACAAGATATTAATATTAATGGTGAAGTTGAGTTTAAAAATGTATGGTTTGCCTATAATGATGATGAATATGTTTTAAAAAACATATCATTTAAAATTAAAAAAGGAGAATCTGTAGGATTTGTAGGTAGTACTGGATCTGGCAAAACTTCAATAATTAATCTAATAAACAGATTTTATGATTTTCAGAAGGGAAGTATTCTAGTAGATAATAAAAAAATTGAAGACTATAATATTTTATCTTTAAGAGATAATCTTGGGTTAGTATCACAAGATGTCTTCTTATTCTCAGATACAATTCTAAATAACATAACCCTTTATAATGATAACATATCTGAGAAAGAGGTCTGGTCTGCAATTAAAAAAGTTGGGGCTGAAAAATTTATTGATAAACTACCAAATAAATTATTGTTTGATGTCAAGGAGAGAGGAGTATCATTATCAGTGGGTCAAAGGCAGTTAATTTCTTGTATTAGGATAATGCTTTATGATCCTAAAATTATATTATTAGATGAAGCTACCTCTTCAGTTGATTCTGAATCTGAGGCAATGATTCAAAGAGCAGTTTCAGAGATTCTTAAAAACAGAACTTCGATAGTTGTAGCTCATAGGCTTTCAACTATAAAAGAAGTAGATAAGATCATAGTTATTGAATCAGGTGAAATTAAGGAGATAGGAAGACATGAGGAATTATTGAAGTTAAAAGGTTATTATAAAAAATTATATGAGATGCAGTATCGAAATATTATGAGTTAATATACTGAGACTTTTCGGACTCAATCTGTTGTCTATACAATTTATAATAATTTCCTTTTGTTTCTAAAAGTGTTTTGTGGTCACCTTCCTCAATAATTTTACCATTTTCAATAACAATAATTTTTTTTGCAAGCTTAACAGATGATATCCTGTGAGAAATGATAATAGATGTCTTCTCTATCATAATCTTTTTTAAATTTTCTAGGATAACATTTTCGGTTTTTGTGTCCACTGCAGACAGACAATCATCTAATATTAAAAGTTTAGGTTCTTTAATAATTGCTCTTGCAATTGATATTCTTTGTTTTTGTCCTCCAGAAAGAGTGATACCTCTCTCACCAATTTTAGTATTGAATTTATTTGGGAAAGACTCTATATTTCTCATTAAGTCGGAGTTCTCAGCAGCTGTTTTTACTTTTTGAATGTTATCCTCAGAACCAAATAGGATATTGTTCTCTATTGTATCTGAGAATAAGAAGACATCTTGTGGCACATAACCTACTTGTCTTCTAAAGTATGAAGTATCTAAATCCTTAATCCTAACATTATCAATTAGAATTTTACCACTATCAATGTCAAATAATCTAAGAATACTATTGGCAATTGTACTTTTTCCTGAACCTGTAGAGCCTATTATTCCAAGTGAATCCCCAGCCTTTAACTTAAATGAGATATTATCCATCCCATCAATTCCTGTGTCTTGATATTTAAAACAAACGTTTTTAAACTCGACTGCACCCTTAATTTCGAGTTTTTTATTAGAGGATGATTTTATAGTATTCTTCTCGTCTAGAAATTCATTGATTCTTCTCTGAGATGCTGATGCTCTCTGAACAATACTGGTTATCCACCCTAGAGCAGTGACTGGCCAGGTTAACAAATAAACATAAATAAGAAATTCAGCTATGTTCCCAATAGTTAAATTCCCATCGAAAACCTCTATAGCTCCAACATAGACAGTAATCATGATACTTAACCCTATAAGTGTCATTATAACAGGGAAAAAAAGAGCTAAAACGTATTGAAGACTAATAGATTTATTTTTATAATCATTACTCTTTTCACTGAATACATTAGAAAAGTTTAGTTCTCTTACAAAGGATTTAATTAGTCTTATTCCTGAAAAAGTTTCTTGGACATATGTTGAAAGGTTAGAAAGCGATTTTTGGATCTCTTCGGATCTTTTGTTAATAACGTTTTGTACAAAGTAAATACAGATAACCAAAAATGGTAAGGGGATTAAGCTATAGAAGGCTAAATTTAGATTAATATAAAACATAAATGGAATTACTATGAACATTAGAATAGTTACATTCATTCCATACATTAATGCTGGGCCAAGATACATTCTTACTTTACTGACATCTTCAGAAATTCTATTCATCAAATCACCAGTATTATTTTTTTTATAAAATTCTAGAGGAAGAGTTTGATAGTGAAAAAAAATATCATTTTTTAAATCATATTCGATTCTTCTTGAAGCAACTATTATAGTTTGCCTCATCATATACATAAAAAACCCTCTAACTATTGCAGCTAAAATTATTCCTGAAGAGTAAAAAAGTACATCTTTCAGAATTTTTGATTTAATTAATATCTCGCCATTTTCATACTGAGAATACCCACTTTCTATCAGGTTGAAAGTTTCTCTTATCAATGTTGCTGGAATGACTGCAAAAACAGTTGAAATAAGTATGAATATTACTCCAATTGTATAATAATATTTATACTTTAAAAGGTATTTATTTAAATAGGAGAGGTCTTTCAAATTTTTTTATAAATTTAATGATATAACTAATTGTAAAACTATTATTTAATATCATAATTATGAGTAAAGATCAAAATATTTCAGTTTTTGATAAGATTAAAAATGATAACCACGAACAACTTGTATTTTGCAATGATGAGTCCTTAGGCTTAAAAGCTATAATAGGTATTCATAGCACAGTTTTAGGTCCTGCAATAGGAGGAACAAGGATGTGGAATTATTCTTCTGATAATGAAGCGCTTAGAGATGTAATAAATTTATCAAAAGCAATGAGTTATAAGTCTTCCCTTGCTGGTCTAAATGCAGGTGGAGGGAAAGCTGTAATAATTGGTGACCCCAAAATAAAGTCGGAACCTTTCATTAAGAGGTTTGCTGAATTTATTAATGATTTGAATGGAAAATATTGGACTGCACAAGATGTAAATATGTCTACTAGTGATATTGTTTGGGTGAAAGAAAGGAGTGATTATGTTGTGGGATTACCCAAAGAGCACGGTGGCTTAGGCGATTCCTCTTCTCCAACTGCCTATGGTGTTTACGTTGGGATAAAGTCTGCTACAAAGCACATAACAGGAAACGATAGTTTAAAAAACAAGAAGGTATTAGTTCAGGGAGTAGGGAATGTTGGAAGAAGACTGGTTAGTCATCTTATAAATGAAGGAGCAGATGTGTCTGTTGTTGATATTAATAAAGAAAATATAGAAAAGGTTTCTGGAGATAATGTAACTATTGTTAATGAACATGAAATTTATGATAAAACTTATGATATAATATCTCCATGTGCTTTAGGAGGAACAATAAATGTTGATTCTCTAAAAAAGATTAAATGTGATATTATAGCTGGTGCTGCTAATAATCAGCTTGGTGATGATTCTTTGGTCCCAGAGATCTTAAAAGAAAAAAACATTTTATATATCCCAGATTTTTTAATAAATGCCGGAGGAATAATTAGTGTTTATCATGAGCAAATAAATGATATTGATGAGAAAAAAGTAATGAAAATGACGGAATCAATTTATGATAAGGTTTTAGATGTATTAGACCATTCTATTAAACATTCATTCTCAACTAATGCCTCAGCAATTCAATTAGCAAAAGATAGAATTAAGGAAAATTCTAAAAAGTAATTACATTTGCACTTCGTTCTTTAATTTGAAGTTTTATGATAAACAGAAGAACCCTTAGGGTTAAAGTCTTACAGTTATTATACTCTTTCTCTCATCAGTCTACACAAAGTGATGATGTTGATAAACTTCAATTAAAAATTTCTCAAGAGTTAGATACGTCAATTACAGGCATAGAAAAAAACTTTTTTGATCTGTTATCAATACCAATAATTTTTAAAAAAATAAACGAAGAAAAGAGAGAGATTGCCAAAAGTGAAAAAATTAAAAAAAGTAATTCTAGATTCAATTTATCAGATAATAGGGTAGTGAACTTCCTTGAGAAAAATACTGTCGTAATTGACGGGCTCATTAAACACAAAAACCAATGGAATAAAGATAATGAGGACATGAGGGTGTGGTACAAATTATTATTAGAGGAGGGTTTTTATAAAGATTATATTTTAATTGAGTCTCCTTCTTTTGAAGATGATTATAATTTTTTTCATGATAATTATTATAAAAAATGCATAGATATATTAGAACAAAAACCCCACGTTGCGTTTGTTTGTACGCTTCACGATGCGATTGCAGGAAATTTCCCACCCGGCTGGAACGGGCCTCGGCATTGTCACGGAAGCATGGGTTGCACACATATACGATTTCTAAAAGAAATAAAGACAATACCCTACCCAGATAACAGAAATTATAAGCAAGCCGAATCAATTGGGGAAATAAAAGGTACAAATATTTTTGTAAAAAAAGGTTACTCGCTAGCTAGAGTAGGAGAACTTGTTCATGACGATGCCCATTTTAAAAAGTCGGATTTCAAATGGTTAA
>Ga0208766_1000299_pt1 | contig 27367 bp, 24 predicted proteins | sample ETN01SmetaG_3_FD_185792 | JGI IMG/M metagenome (GOLD analysis project Ga0208766, IMG submission 185792) | Marine microbial and viral communities from oxygen minimum zone, Eastern Pacific Ocean - ETNP2014F12-01SV263 (SPAdes) (version 2) | ecosystem: Environmental > Aquatic > Marine > Oceanic ... | reverse complement strand
TTAATGACCCTGAGGTCGCTGCTGAAGCACATAAACTTGGCATAGATGCTATCTTTGAAGCATCACTTGGTGGCAAGTCTGGTCTTCCTAGTATGGGCCCATATAATGCTAAGTGCAGAGTAATTGCGATGAGCGACGGGAAATTTGCCTTTAGCGGCGCTATGTATGCTGGAGCAGTTGCACAGATTGGACCTACGGCACTATTAGAGATACTTGATGACAATTCCAATGTCTATGTCATAGTCGGAAGTAAGCGTTGCCAATGTCTTGATCAAGCAATATTCACTCACATCGGAATTGATCCTAAACAGATGAAGATTATAGTTGTTAAAAGTACTGTTCACTTTCGTGGCGACTTTGAGCAGATTGCCGATCTTATTTTGCATGCTCAATCTCCAGGAGCCAACTACTGCAGTTTGGAAACTATTACATATCAGAATCTTAGATCCAATGTGCGTCGGAGTTTAAAATAAATAAATGAATAAATTACTTTGGAGTCCTTCAGAAGTTGAAATTAGCCAGGCATGGAAATTCATGCAAGAGGTGAATCATAAATATAAATTAAAGCTAACAAATTTTCATGAATTGTATCAATGGTCATGTAAATCCTCAGAATCTTTCTGGGAGCTTTTCTTCGAATTCTCCTTAATAATCGCAGATAGAGGCTCTTCCAATGTTCTAAAAAATGGAGCTAATTTATTAGAGTCAGAATGGTTTCCAGATGCAAAGTTAAATTTTGCTGAAAATCTCTTATCTAAAAGAGATGATAGTGATGCGGTTATTTTTTGGGGTGAAGACCAGTATAAAACCTCACTCACATACAATGAACTATTCACTCAGGTGGCAAACTTATCGATGTGGTTAAGAAGTAAGGGTGTGAAAAAAGGTGATCGTGTTGCAGGTTTTCTTCCAAATATGCCTGAAGCTGTTGTATCAATGTTAGCCACTTCAAGTATTGGCGCAATATGGACATCATGCTCGCCTGATTTTGGTGTTCAGGGAGTTTTAGATCGTTTTGGCCAGGTCGAGCCAAAGGTTTTTATTTGTGTAGATTCATACCTTTACAATGGGAAGGTTTTTGATTGTCTTGAAAAAAATCAAAGTATTATTTCAAAATTGCCAACATTAGAAAAAACTTTACTTGTTCGTTATATTGACACTAACGCATCAATTAACAGTTTAAATTTTTGCTCTAGCTTTGATGAAATTGTCAATACTGCTGGAGATTCAGAGATAACTTTTGAAAGTGTTCAGTTTAATGACCCTCTTTATATCTTGTTTTCTTCTGGAACAACGGGAATACCAAAGTGTATTGTTCACGGAGTTGGAGGGACATTAATTCAACATAAAAAAGAACACATTCTTCATTGTGATATAAGAGAAGGCGAAAGAGTTTTTTACTTTTCGACATGTGGTTGGATGATGTGGAATTGGCTTATTAGTGGGTTGGCATCTGGTGCAACATTAATGCTTTATGATGGGTCACCAATTCTAAAAAATAATGAAAGCATATTATTTGATTATGCAGAAAAAGAGAAATTCAATGTCATGGGAATATCTGCAAAATTTGTTGATGCTTGTCGGAAAAAAGAACTAAGCCCAATCCATTCTCACAGGCTAGATTCGCTCAGAATGATTCTTTCTACCGGCTCTGTGCTAAGTTCAGATTGTTTTGATTATGTCTATGATAAGGTTAAAAGCAATATCTGTCTTTCCTCTATATCAGGTGGCACTGACATAGTTTCATGTTTTGTCTTGGGCTCAAATATACTTCCAGTATACCGAGGAGAGCTTCAGACTAGGGGGCTAGGGATGTCAGTTGAGGTTTGGAATGAATCGGGTTTGCCAGTTAAAGAGCAGAAAGGTGAATTGGTTTGTACCAAGACTTTTCCATCCAAGCCAATAATGTTTTGGGATGACAAGGGTAGGAGAAAATATGAAAATTCCTATTTTTCACGTTACCCTAATGTATGGTGCCATGGCGACTATGTAAAGCTCATGGATAGTGACGGTATGATTTTTTATGGCCGTTCAGATACGACTCTGAATCGAGGTGGAGTAAGAATAGGTACAGCTGAAATTTATAGACAAGTTGAGCTTCTAAATGAAGTTATAGAGTCTATTGTTGTAGAGCAAAATTTGGACGATGATTCTAGAATCATTCTATTTGTAAAGTTAGATAAAGATAAACAACTAAGCGTAACCTTAAAAGAAAAAATCGTGAATCAAATTAGAAGCAATACTACTCCTAGGCATGTACCTGATATGATACTTCAGGTTTCAGATATCCCAAGAACAAAGAGTGGAAAGATTGTCGAGCTAGCTGTTCAAAAGGCAATAAATAACTTACCAATTGATAATAAAACAGCATTAGAGAATCCTGAAATTTTGGAAGAATACTATAATCTCAAAGAGCTAGAATGATGTAAATTTCTAGTTGACACCAAGGGTTATAATATTACATTATTATTAATTTAAGGCTTGTGTTGTGGCAAAACTTTACTTTTATTATTCTTCAATGAACGCAGGTAAATCAACCTCTCTTCTTCAGTCTGCTTATAACTACAAAGAGAGAGGCATGACTCCATTTATACTTTCAGCTGCAATTGACAATCGATATAGTGTTGGCAAGGTGACATCAAGGATTGGGTTGGAGGCTGAAGCTCATTTATTTCATCAAGATGACGACTTATTTGAAATTCTTTTAGAACATAATAATAAGCATACTATCGACTGCGTTCTGATTGATGAAAGTCAATTTCTAAGCAGAGAGCAAGTCAAGCAGCTTGCTCAATCTGTTGATCAATTAGATATTCCGGTACTATGTTATGGAATTAGAACAGATTTTAGAGGTGAGCTTTTTCCAGGCAGTCAGCATCTTCTTGCATGGGCAGATAATCTAATAGAGCTAAAGACCATTTGCCATTGCGGAAGTAAGGCGACCATGGTGGTACGGATTGATGAAGAGGGAAATGTCATTGAGGACGGTGAACAGGTCGTAATTGGAGGTAATGATCGCTATCAATCTATGTGCAGAAAGCACTTTTCTGAACATATTTGGAAGAAGTGATCTATATATCTAAATTTACGATGAACTATGAGTGAAGCAATAATCCTTTTACTTCTTCTTGGAGCTTTTTCAGGCTTTGTTGCAGGTCTTTTGGGTGTTGGCGGTGGTCTTATAATTGTTCCAGTCTTGCTATATCTCCTGGCACCATCAATAGATCAATCAATTCTAATGCATACTGCAATAGGAACTGCTTTGGCAGCTATTGTTTTTACTTCAATCTCAAGTCTGTATGCGCATCATCGTCATGGGGCGATCATTTGGAGAAATTTTGTAAAGCTAACACCAACAATTCTTTTGGGCTCTTATAGTGGTGCTATTCTTGCTAAATATTTAAGCTTTGATTTTTTACGAGTTTTCTTTGCTTTATTTGAAATAACGGTTGCATTGATTATGTGGTTTGGCATCAGCGCCTCAAGCCATGCAGATAATTTATCCAGATGGGTTTGGTCTATAGCAGGTTATGTAATTGGTTTAATTTCAGCTATGGTCGGTATTGGTGGTGGAACAATGACCACTCCATTTTTAGTTTATAACAATGTTGAAATTAAAAATGCTATTGCTACTTCTGCAGCAGTTGGAATGCCAATTGCCATTGCTGGCAGTATTGGTTTTATGGTGGCTGGCTCATCTCAGAATCTTCCGACTGGCGGCATTGGTTTTGTAAACTTTGAAGCATTGATTGCAATAGTTGCTGCAAGTATTTTCTTTGCACCATTAGGAGCTAAAGTAACACATAAGTTGGATAGCAAAAAACTTAAAAAAGGCTTTTCAATTTTCTTGGCTTTTCTCGCCATAATGGTTCTTTTATTTTAAAAAGGCCTTCCCTTTTAATCCAGTTATGACTCATCTCCAGAAAAACTTAAAGCAACTGAGTTGATGCAATAACGTTTTCCAGTTGGTTGAGGTCCATCCGGAAAAACGTGACCTAAATGAGCATCACATGAAGAACATCTCACTTCAATTCTCATATAACCTAACGAATCATCTTCTAGTTGTCTGACACAATCATTATTTGCAAGTTCATAAAAACTTGGCCAGCCACTTCCTGAATCAAATTTAGTGCTGGATTCGAACAGCAGTGCATCGCAACAGATGCAGTTATAGTTTCCAGTTTCGCTATGGTTATAGTACTCACCAGAGAAAGGCGGCTCTGTTCCGCATTCTTGAGTGATATGATAAGCTTCGGGTGATAAATTCTTCTTTTTATTCATTCGTGTATTATAAGAGAAATTTAATATCAACATCAATATCTAGAGTTATAAATATGCAGGAATTTTTGGTAGGTGGGGCAATCCGAGATAAGATTTTAGGTGTTGCTACTGAAAAAACAGAAAAGGACTATGTCGTAGTGGGCTCATCTCCTGAAGAAATGAAATCTTTGGGTTTTCGTCAGATTGGGAAAGAGTTTCCAGTATTTCTTCATCCACAAACTAAAGAAGAATATGCTCTTGCTCGTCTGGAGCGTAAGGTCTCTAAAGGATACAAAGGTTTTGAATTTGAGACATCAAAATCAGTGACTTTAGAGCAGGATCTTTCTAGAAGAGATTTAACAATTAATGCAATTGCACAAAGCAAGAACGGTAGTGGGGAATATATTGATCCTTTCGGTGGTTTAAATGATCTAAAACAAAAAAAACTTCGTCATATATCTGAAGCATTTACTGAAGACCCAGTGAGAATTTTAAGAACAGCAAGGTTTGCTTCACGTTTTAACCATCTTGGTTTTACTATAGATTCTAAAACACTTGATTTAATGAAGATTATGGTGGATTCAGGTGAGGTTGATGCGTTAACCCCAGAGAGAGTGTTTAAAGAAATCTCACTTTCAATGAATACAGAATCACCCTCTATTTTTTTTGAAGTTTTGATTGAATCTGGGGCTTATCAAAGACTATTTCCAATGTTGGAAATGAATCAAAACATAGAATTTCAGTTGTTAGATCAACCAGATCTGATTGGAGAAGTAAAGTTTGCACTGTGGCTTTATCAGCAAAAATCTAGCAACATTCAGTCGCTTTGTGATCACCTTAAGTGTCCAAAAGATATACAACAGATTGCTGAACTTGTCTCTATTTGGCAGGGTTTCTCATCTGATTTTTTATCTCATGAGCCTCAAGAAATTCTAAGTTTCTTTCTCAAAACAGATGGATTGAGGAGGCAAAGAAGATTTGAAATAATTTTGAATGCTTTTGAGAATTTAAAGATAGATACCTCACCTATAGTTCAACTAAAAATTCAGCTGAACTCAATCAAGATAACAGATTTAAAGAATCTAAATATTGCCCAGGAATTAGCTGAAGAAAGACTATCTGTTATAGCCCGATTTATCGACTCTACAAAGTAAATCATAATCACAAAAGTCACAAGCATTAGTATGTGGAAGAACTTCTGCCTTGCCATTTTGAAATTGTTTGCTAGCTGAAGTGAGTTCTATTTTCCATTGTGAAACTTGGTTTTTCCATTCCGGCATTCTGTTAACGGACTGACTACTCAATGGCAAGTCATATTTGTTTTTTGTTATTGCTTTAAATTGACAGTCATTGGAGTTAACGGTTGCAAAAGCTACCCCGTCGACTTCATGTGTAATTGCATATATTGGAAGCTGAGCTTGATCTAGCGGTTCACTAATGAGTTGACTTAACTTTACATTTTTACCTGTTTTGTAATCAATGATAAGTTTTGAACCATCCTTCATTTCATCCATTCGGTCAATTCGGGTAGAAAACTTTAGGCCGTTTATATCAACTTGAGATTCTGATTCTGTCTCTATGACCTGAAAGTATTCTCGAGTCTTTTCAAGATCTATGTATTTTTTGATTACTTTTTTGAGCCTATCTTTTTCATTTGACTTGAAGTTAGATTGAGTTATTTCTTTTAATCCAGTTTCTATATGTTTGTCTATTAGAGTTTGTAGATCTGTTTCAGGCAATTTCTGTAATTCAGAGCTGGACGATATTTCGTTGAAAAAAATCTCTAAAATTGTATGAACTAAATTGCCCTGCTCTAGTCTGCTAATGCCGATATGAGATTCATTAAATTCTTGGATATCTAGTCTATTCAGAAAGCCTTTAAATCCGCAGCTCATTTGATCTTGTAGGGTTTTGACCCCTCTCTTGATTTCAAATTCAGTAATCTTTGGTGCATTAAAGTCCTCAATAAGAGTCATTTCTCTTTGGAATTTCTGTTCATCAGTGGTAGCGTGATAATCTTGAAATTTTAAGTAGGGTGTTGGAAGTTCATCGCGGTTATTAGAGGTCTTTGAGAAGCTAAATGTCAGATCATTACTTAAATTTTTTAAATTATTCAGTGTTATATCACTTTCTTTAGCTATTAGTTTGAAACTTGTTCCAGGTAAAGAGTATTCAATAGAAATTTTTGGAGGAATAAATAAAGGCATTTTTATTTTTCCTGGAAGAAAATTACTTGTCATACTTGAGACCCAAGCAAAATCAAAAAATAAACCCTCGGCTTCTAAAGATCCCAATATATGGATATTTGCAGGGCCACTTTGTGGTTGAAAAATTACAGCATTCATATGATTTATTAATATTTCAATCGCATCTGAAAGATTCGTTTTTCTATAAAAAAATGATAATTTGTTTAGGACTAAGCTTTCAGCTTGGTACTTTTCAAAGATCTGATATTCACTACTTGAAAGATTTCTATCTGAAGTAAAACCCCAATCAACCAATATTGAGTTGATTAGGTCTAAAGAATTCTCAAGCGATAACTTTTTTTGAAATTTGGCCTTACTCAGCGCAATTAAAATTTCTTTTAGAGCTGGACAGTCATTGCATAAATGAATGATTTTGTTGGCTTTTATTTCAGTTTCAGCCAATCGTAAAATTTTATTAACGAGAAGTGCACGATTGTTTCGTTCATTACTGGCATCTTTTATGTAAGGTGATGTAACAACCTGTCTTAATAGTTCAGATTCAACATATCCATTCAAAAATTGATTGGATAATCTCATAATTGAAATAAGATGTTTAATTAATGGATAGTCGCTAAGTGATATCCCTAAAGACATGTTGTAGGGTTTTTTATGGGTCTCAATTAGGCTTGAAGAGAACTCCTGGTCAAAGGTCGACTTAACCAAATGTTGCAATTCATTTAAATTAGGTATGACAACACCGATCTGTTTGCTAGGGTTTTTTTCGCTAATTTTTTTGGTCCATTTTGCAATGGCTTTTAATTCAGATTCTTGATCAACGAAAGAGAAATTTTGTGAGCTATTATGAGTTCTTTGAGTGAATAAAGGTTTACACTCTAGTATTTTGAAAAGTTTATTTTGTTCAGGTGTTGGCTCGTTAAAACCATAGATATAGAAATTCTCAATTTCATTGTTGGTTTGTTGAAGAGGTTTTAAACATGAATGAAAGATGTCAGTTTGATCAATACATTGATTATTAATTTTAAATTTTTCATATTTACCGATTAATTCAACAAATAGCTTAGTTGGAATTGATGGCAGGATTGAGATTTTGTCAATTTCTATTCGGTAGCTTTTACAAAGCTTGTAACATTTAATGAGTTCTTCAATAAAAGTTTCAGGGTTCTTAACTGACGCATCTTTAATAAACTCTTTTAATAAAAACCTAAATTCAAGCTGAGTTAGAAAGCGATTGTCTTGATTTAGATTGTTGCTTCTCCAAAATCTTTCAAGCCAAGACTGATATGAAAATACTTTAGGCATTTTAGAGACATTACCTAGTGATCTCTTAATAGCAAGAGCTTGTCGGTTATTCGCAACAATAATCGTATCGGTTGCTTGTATCGGTGAGAGGTCTAGATTAACTCTCATTACTTATTTCAAATACTTTATCTAAATACACGCAGAGTTCAGAAACCCCTTCTTTTTTTAAAGAAGAGAATAGTTGAATATTGACAGATGGAAAATCTTGCACCGCTTTTAAAGCTGAAAGTTTTGCTGAGCTAGCAGCTCCTTTTTTTAATTTGTCAGATTTAGTCAATAAAATATTAATTGGCACTTTGCTATTAATACACCATTCAAGCATCATTTGATCAAAAGGTTTAAATGGATGGCGACTATCCATGACAAGTATTGCAGCCTTAATACATTTCCGATTGTCAAAGTATTCACTCATATTTTGATGCCAATCTTGTTTGATTGCATCGGGTACTTTGGCATATCCATAGCCAGGAAGATCGACAAGTCTTCGATCATTGCCTAAATCAAAAAATACAAGATGTTGAGTTCTTCCAGGAGTTCTACTAACTTTGGCTAATTTTTTTTGCTCTGTGAGTGTGTTTATAGCGCTGGATTTCCCAGCATTAGAGCGACCAGCAAATATCACCTCATAGCCACTATCATTTGGGCAGCCTTTCAGAGAGGGGCAGGATAAAAGAAATTTTGCTTGACGATAAAAATTATGCATAATTCAAGAGTTTAGAGGCTTTCATTCCATTATATAATCATAATTAATTGAGTTCTCATAACATTCTATTTCTACATTTGTTATTAATTGAATATGGACAATGAAGTATATCTAACAAGAGAGTATCAATATTATTCTCAAGACGATAATTTAGATAAGCCTTTGGCTCTTTATAATGCCAAAGTTCATTCAGATTGGATTGACTACAATGGCCATATGAGCGAATCATTTTACCTCTATGCATTTGGCGATGCATCAGATGCATTATTTCAATATATTGGCATTGATAATGATTACAGATTGGCCGGACAATCTTTCTATACCGTAGAAACTCACATCAATTACTACTTAGAGGTGTCAAATGGCGAGCCTTTAAAGTTCAGCACTCAAATACTCGGTCTTGACTCAAAAAAACTACACATTTTTCATCAAATGCTTCATGGCAATAGTGGCGAATTGTTGGCAACGACCGAGCAAATGCTGGTCCACGTTGATATGAAAAAAGCTAGGGCAAATGAGATTGATGAATCTGTATTTAAAATACTTCAAAAAATCTGGAGTTGTCATAAAAAATTACCTTTACCGAAGCAAAAAGGTCGAGTCATGCAAATCAAATAATTATTTACTTATAGGAATAGAAATGAATTTTGGTCTTTCAAATGAACAACAAATGATCATTGACTCTGTCAAAAGTTTTGTTGAAAAAGAGCTTTATCCTTTTGAAGATGAAGTCGAGAAGACTAATCAGATTGAGAAATCAGTTGTTGATCAAATAAAACAAAAAGCAATTGAAAGTGGTCTTTATGCATGTAATATGCCTGAGGTTCATGGCGGCGGTGGATTAGATTCACTTACATTATGTTTATTAGAAAAGGAATTGGGGAAAGCTAATTTTGGTCTCCAGTATATTGTGGCCAGACCAAGCAATATTTTATTGGCTTGCAAAGGGGCACAGGTTGATGAATATCTTCTCCCAACAATACGAGGAGATAAGGTTGACTGTCTTGCTATGACAGAGCCAAATGCGGGCTCTGATGTTCGCTCTATGAAGTGTAAAGCTGAGAGAGACGGCGAGTTTTTTGTAATCAATGGTTCTAAACATTTTATTAGTCATGCAGATATGGCTGATTATGTTATTTTATTTGCTGCTTCTGGAGTTGAACAAACTTCGAGAGGTGAAAAGAAAAAGATAACAAGTTTTTTAGTTGATATGGGCACTCCAGGGTTTTCAGTTGAGCCAGGCTACAATAGTGTTTCACATAGGGGTTATCATAATTTTATTCTTAATTTTGATAATTGCCGAGTTCATGAATCGAAGGTTTTAGGTGAGGTCGATCATGGATTTGATGTTGCCAATGAGTGGCTAGGTGCCACTCGATTATCTGTTGCAGCGATGTGCCTTGGTAGATCTGAAAGGGCTTTACAGATTGCTACAGAATGGGCTGCAACACGTGAACAATTTGGTCAAACGATAGGAAAATTTCAAGGCGTATCTTTTAAACTTGCTGATATGTCAACGGAGCTTAATGCCGCTGAACTTCTAACCTTGAAGGCTGCATGGAAGGATACTCAAGGCGAAATGTCAAACAGTGACGCCGCTATGGCAAAACTCAAAGCAACCGAGACGCTTGCAATGATTTCTGATGAAGCTATTCAAATTTTAGGTGGCATGGGATTGATGGATGAACTCCCTTTAGAGAGAATATGGAGAGATCATCGAGTTGAGAGAATTTGGGATGGAACAAGCGAAATACAAAGGCATATTATTTCTAGATCATTACTCAGGCCATTTGAATAGCGCTTTATGAACAAGGGTAATTTGCGTCGATTAATTTCACCAAAGTCAATTGCTGTAGTTGGTAATCGAGGGGCAAATTTTGCGATCAAAGAGTCAATTAAGTTAGGTTTTAAAAAACAAATATGGGCGATACACCCCTCTCTTGATTCGCTTGAAGGTATCAAATGTTTTAGAGATATTAAAGATTTACCTGAAGCTCCTGACGCGACATTTATAGCTGTTAATGCAGAAACTGCTATTGATATTGTATCTGATTTAAAGTCAATGGGTGGTGGCGGGGCAGTTTTATATGCTTCTGGATTTGGAGAAGTTGGTGAAGAAGGGTTTCAGCGGAATCAGAGACTACTAAAAGCTGCTGATGGAATGCCACTTATTGGGCCAAATTGTTATGGCTTTATCAATAGCTTGGATGGTATTGCTCTTTGGCCAGATGTACATGGATGTGAGCCTGTTGCTAAGGGTGTTGCAATCATTACTCAAAGTGGAAACATAGGTCTTAATATGACTATGCAGTCTTCTGGCCTTCAAATTGCTTATATGTTCACTCTTGGAAATCAAACAAACACTAATATCGCAGATATTATTCATGCGATGCTAGATGATTCAAGAGTCAACGCAATTGGTTTACACATTGAGGGCATCTCTGACGTTGAGTCATTTGATGTTGCTGCAAGAAGAGCACAAAAAATGAAAGTTCCAATCATTGCAATCAAATCAGGGAAAACAAAAGCCTCTGCCAAGATTGCTCTCAGTCATACCAGTTCATTGACTGGTTCAGATGAATTATATAGTGTCTTTTTTGAGCGACTTGGAGTTGCCAGAGTAGATACTGTTCCAGAGTTTCTAGAAACTCTAAAACTGATTAGTGTTTTGGGTGTCATTAAACATAACGGTGTTGCCTCAATGAGTTGTTCGGGTGGAGAGGCAGGGATGATGGCCGATTTAATTGACGGTATGGAGATTACCTTCCCAAGCCTTACTAAATCCCACAAAGCCAGAGTAAAGCAAACACTAAATGAATATGTTGAGGTTGATAATCCACTTGATTATCATACTTTTATTTGGGGTGATCGAAAAAGAACATCTGAGTGCTTCAAGGCAATGATTAGTGACCGATTTGCTGCAACAATGCTTTTATTAGATTGGCCCAAAACTCAAGAGTCGGAACAAAAAGACTGGGATTCAACTCTTTTAGCACTCTCAGATGCCATCTCAGGAACTAGTGAAAAAGCAATAGTGCTTGCATCTATGGATGACTGCATGCCAAAAAGAATTATAGAAGAGTGTTTGAATTTAGGTATTGCCCCTATGATTGGTCTAGATATTTGTCTCAAAGCACTCAACCACTCCTACAAAATTGGGCAAGCTTTTGCAAGCAAACCAATGCCTGAAATAAAAATTCTAAACACCCACAGAGAAAATAAAATTAATAAACAATTAACTGAATTTGAGGGCAAGCAACTTCTAATGGAATACGGCATTCCAATTCCAAAGGGGTTCTTAGTTAAGAATCTAACTGAAGCTTTAAAGGCTGCTGAAGACATTACTTATCCAGTCACACTCAAAGTCTCAGTTACTAAATTGTCACACAAGACAGAATTGGGCGGCGTAAGATTAAATATCCAAAATTCAATAATGTTGGAAGAGGCGTGCAATGATTTATTTAAGATTAGTTCTGTACTTCTTATTGAAAAAATGATTGAAGGTTCTGTTTGTGAGCTTATTATTGGTATTGATCATGACCCTACTTTTGGCAAGCATATTATTATTGGTGCGGGCGGTATATTTGTTGAACTTTTGAAAGACAGCTCAGTACTGATTTTGCCGGTTAGTAGAGAGGATATTCAGCAGGCTTTATCAAAATTAAAAGTCTACCAATTGCTTCAAGGTTATAGAGATGACTTAAAAGGAGACATTGAAGCTGTGATAGATGCAGTGATGTCTGTAATTGAATTAATCAAAGTTAATGATGTAGAGGAGTTGGATATCAATCCATTATTAGTGTTAAAAGAGAAAAATGGAGTTGTTGCAGCTGATACACTTATCAGATTAAACTCAAATTAATATATATTGAGAGAATTATGAATGATGTAGTAAATATTGAGGTGCACGGTGAAGTTGTTTTAATCACTTTGAACCGTCCTAAAGCGAATGCAATTGATGCAAAAACGAGTCATGCGCTTGGGGATGCGTTTATTCAATTCAGGGATAACAATGATTTAAAGGTTGCTGTCATTTCTGGTGCTGGAGAACGATTTTTTTGTGGCGGATGGGATTTAAAGGCGGCATCCGAAGGCGAGGCTGTTGACGCTGATTTTGGGCCTGGTGGTTTTGCAGGTCTGACAGAATTGTGGGACCTAGACAAACCCGTTATAGCAGCTGTCAATGGATTGGCAGTTGGCGGTGGATTTGAGTTGGCGCTTGCTGCAGACCTAATTATTGCCTCGAGCAATGCAGAATTTTTTGTTCCTGAAGCAACATTAGGAATTATTCCAGACAGTGGCGGCGTTCTAAGACTCCCACGCCGATTACCAAAATCAGTGGCTATAGATATGCTAATGACCGGTCGTAGAATGGGTGTAGATGAGGCAAAACATTATGGTCTTGTTAACCACAGCTGTGATCAAAAAGACTTAATTAATGAGGCGCTTGAGTGGGCTCATCAAATTTCTAAGTCTGCACCACTTTCTTTGGCGGCAATAAAGTCAGTTATTAGATCTACAGAAATGATGGATATAGAGGCTGCTTACCAATTGATGCGTTCGGGAAAAATTGAAGCCTATCAAAAAATGCTTAATTCTGAGGATGCAAAAGAAGGGCCATTGGCTTTTTCTGAAAAACGCCCCCCTAAATGGAAAGGAAAATAACTTCTGGCAACTTGAGTTTACTATATTAGAAATTGGTATAATCTAATCAGTCGCAAATAAGGCGCGTATTTATGAAAAAGATTTTTTATATATTAATCGCTTTTGTTTTAACTACTTTTTCTATAGGTTCTTTTGCTAATAGTGAAGGTGAGGCAATGTATAGTGCTCTTGGTTGTGCTAGCTGTCATGGTGCAAATGGACGCTCTAATGACGAATCAATTCCCTCTCTTGCAGGTAAAGATGTTGAATGGATTATTCTGCAACTTGAGTATTTTCAATCGGGCGAGCGTGAAAACTCTTATATGAATGCTATGGCTCCTATGGCAGAAGGCTTTGAAAGATCGATTGCAGAGTACCTTTCGATTCAAGACCCACAAAGATAATTTTTTCTTTTACAATTATGAATGATTTGAGGGTTTCTTAACCTTTAAATATCACGTATAATTTCTTGGAATTTTTGGAGATTGAGAATGAAAAAAACCGTTATTATTTTAGCTTCTTTACTAGTCACTTTAAGCAATCCTATTATTGCTGCAGGTGATGCAGAGGCAGGCCAAGCAAAGTCAGCAACTTGTATGGGTTGCCATGGTCTAAGTGGAAATAGTACGATTCCTGATTTTCCAAAGCTAGCTGGACAGGGACAGGCTTATCTAGTTAAGCAACTTCAACATTTTAAATCGGGTGAAAGAAATAATGCAATGATGGCAGGTGTGGCCTCATTGCTTTCTGACCAAGATATTGAAGATATTGCCGCTTACTACTCAATCCAAATAATAAGTGAAAATTCTGCGAAGGGTTCAGAAGAAAAAATTGAGCTTGGCAGAAAAATTTATGTTGGCGGTAAAATGGATACGCAAACTACTGCGTGTATTGCTTGTCACGGACCAAAAGGTGAAGGTATACCAACTGCAGGCTTCCCAGCTCTAAGCGCGCAACATGCTGAATATACAGCGTCTCAATTGAAAGCTTTTCGACAGTACTCTATCAATAAACAGACTGACTCTGATGGTGTTCAAAGAGTTAATGAGATGATGAATAATGTGGCAAAGGGCTTAACAAATGAAGAGATTGATGCATTATCTGAATACATTGCAGGACTTCACTAAGCTTATAAAGAACTAAATTTATTTAGTCCATCCTCTCTGTATTACCATCTACGCTCATTATTTGGCCTGAGATTCTATATGCTTTGTCAGACAAGAGAAATACAGCCATATTGGCGATGTCTTCTTTGTCAACGAAAGTATTGAGTGAGACCATTCCCTCAAAACTTTCTTTGATTTCTCTCTCACTCTTGTTAAGAGATTTTGCTTTTGCCTTAATCACTCGATCCATTCTATCTCCAGATACTGAGCCTGGACATATTGCATTCACTCTGATATTGAATTTACCCAGCTCCATAGCTAGTGATTTAGTGAGTCCTACTATTGCCCATTTAGAGGCGGCATAAGGAGTTCTTAATGGAAAACCAAAGATTCCCGCAGTTGATGATAGGTTAACAATTGAGCCGCCTTTGTTTTTCTTTAAAAGTGGTATGGCATGCTTTGTAAAATAGAAATGACTATTTAAATTAGTCTCGATTGTCTGTTTCCAGTCTTCGACTGAAATATCTTCCATTGTTCCAGTTGGGCCAGCGATACCGACATTATTGATTAAGGCATCAATACTGGATACTTTCAATTTCAGGGATTTAAAGTATTTTTTTACTGAGGTCGCATCTCCTGCATTTACATTGTCAATAAATAATCTTTTATTAATCAGTGGATGCGTATTCAGTTGATCGATTTTATTCTGATTAATATCAGATGCATAAACGGTATAGCCTTGATCTAAAAAAGAGCTAGCCATGCACCAACCAATTCCATCTGCCGCTGCTGAAATAACTATATTTTTGCTCACAGAATCCAATCAGGGGTTATTTTGTTTTAGTTAGTGCTAATGAGAGTTCATCAGAAGTAATGAAGCCTGTAGTGGTTCCCTTATTGTTGATGACCTCGATTGTTGACCGATCTTTTAAAACTTTAGGAAGTAAGTCTTCGATATAGGTATTCTCATCATACTTATATGTTGAGGATGGATTGATTGATGATTTATCAAACTTATCGAGTTTGGTCATGACAGTTTTAGCTCTGAGAACTTTAGAGCGGTTAACATCTTTTACAAATGCTTTAACGTAATCATCTGCAGGATTAAGAATAATATCCTCTGGTCTTCCAACTTGAACCAGTCTTCCACCATTCAGTATTCCAATATGGTCACCCAGTTTGAGGGATTCGTCAAGGTCATGGGTTATAAATACAATTGTTTTCTTAAGTTTAGCTTGGAGGTCAACCAATTGATTTTGCATGTCACTTCTAATGAGTGGGTCTAAGGCACTAAATGCCTCATCCATTAAAAGAATCTGTGGATCCGTTGCTAGAGCTCTTGCTAGTCCTACTCTTTGCTGCATTCCTCCAGATAATTGAGCTGGATACTGATGCTCAAAGCCTTCCAGTCCAACTGCATTAATTTGCCCTTGAGCAATTTCAATTCTTTGATCCTCTGGAACTTCTTGAATCTCAAGACCATAGGCGACATTTTCAATAATGGTTTTGTGAGGGAAAAGACCAAATCGCTGGAATACCATGCTCATGGTTTTTTTTCTAAAGTCTAAAATTTCTTTTTCGTCAAGACTGCATACATCAACGTTATTTACAATGACTTCACCTGAGGTCGGGTCGATCAATCTATTAATGTGCCTGATTAATGTTGATTTTCCGGAACCGGAAAGACCCATACAAACAAAAATTTCACCTTCTTCAATGGATAGAGAGACATTATCAAGGCCTACAGTATGACCCGTCTCCTCCAGAACTTGATCTTTACTAGCACCATCTTTGACCATTGGTAATACTTGCTCAGGCTTAGGGCCAAATATTTTATAAATATTATTTACTTCGATTTTTGACATAGTATGAAATTATTTAGGTGGGCTATTTCTGTCTTGAATTTTTTTACCATAAGCCTGAGTAATTCTATCTAGAACAATTGCCAAGAGAACAATTGCTAGTCCAGCCTCAGTAGCCTTTCCAACATTAAGCTGTTGAAGGCCGAGTAATACCTCGTCACCAAGACCTCTAGTACCAATCATTGAGGCAATGACAACCATTGCTAAAGCCATCATGGTGCACTGGTTAATACCCTGCATAATATTTGGAAGTGCAAGAGGAAGCTGCACGCCCAGTAGTTTTTGTTTTTTACTTGCGCCAAAGGCTTCAGCCGCTTCAATGACTTCAGTATCTACTAATGTAATTCCTAAGTCAGTCAATCGAACTAAAGGAGGAACTGCATAAATAACGGTCGCAATAATTGCTGGAACAGCGCCAAGGCCAAAGAGCATAATTCCTGGAATGAGATAACAAAAACTTGGGATTGTCTGCATTAAATCCAGGACCGGTAGTATTGCATTGCGGACCCTATTACTTCTAGACATAGTAATACCTAAAGGTATACCAATAATAATACAAATTAAAATTCCAATGATCATGATTGAAGTTGTTTCAATCGCTTTATCCCAAAACTTTGGATGAAGAAAACCTATAAAGAATGTACAAATACCTACAAAAACTGTTGTCCCTAACTTTCTTCCGCTAGAGAAAAATACAATTGCGACTACAAGAGCAATAACTAGAGGCCATGGCATCATGATCAAGAACTTCTTTAAAGAGAGGATTGCTCCAAGTAAAAAATTATTTACTATTTCAAAATAAATTCCATACTCTTCATTGAAGACTTTAAATCCATCATTAATCCATTTCATCAGCGGAATATCAAGCCACTTGGGCCAGTCATTCAGCCAGCTTAGATCTGTAAAGAGCTCCATGACACTGTCTGGCTTTCTCTTTGATGAGTTATAGCTCGTTATCAAGAGCCAAACAAAAATAATTGGGAAGGTCAAATATGTGAGTAGTTTTCTTATCATAAATGGACAGTTATGAAAAAAAGAGCCCACGAGTGAGCTCTTTTTTTTATGTTAAATCATACTTACAGTGCTGCAGAAACTTTAGCAGCAACGTCTGCTGAGACCCAAGCTTTCCAGTCATCTGAATTTTCTAGAAATTCAAGTGCAGTAAGCTCCATATCTCCATCAGACTCGTCTTCATAGAAGGCGAGAAGCTTGTTAACCATATCAGTTGGCAAGCTATATGCTTCTAGGAATGCAGTTTCTTCTGGGTGAGAATCCGCCCAAGAAGTAAGAACTGATTTATCTAAAGACATGTCTCTGTATTCAGTTGCACAAGTAGCGGTATATGCATCTTTACCTTCAGCCTTGATAGTTTCTACAACTGTAGACATTGCTCCCCAGCATGCATCATTGTATGGTGGCTCCTTTAATCTAACTAGGTCAACCTTACCCATGAGACCTGTTGGTGCCCAATAGTATGTAAAGATTGGTTGCTTTTTAGCAAAAGCACCAGCAATCGCTGCATCTAAAGCACCACCTGAACCTGGATCAAAGTTTGTATAGTAATTATCTAAACCATATACTTTTTGTTTGACATAGTTCACAGTGTAGCAAGTCCATCCAGAGATACAGCTTGTCATTCTTCCTTTAGAAGGATCTTCAGGATCAGTGAATAACGCTGCAACTTCAGGATCTAGCATATCTAATACAGTTTTTAAGTTGTATTTGTCTGCTGTTGTTTTATCAACATAGAATGCTTGTTGTGAGTCTGGCGTATTAATGCCAAGATTTCTAATTATTCCAGCTTCTTCAACTGGGTCATAGTTAGCAACAATATTGTCATACCAGAGTTCAGTTACAATATCCAATTGACCATCATAGTGAGCAGCCATAATTGGAGTTGTACTTCCTTTGGTGACTTCTACTTCACAGCCGTAGCCATGTTCTAGAATAAAGCCTACAATGGCAGTATGAACATTCGCACTACTCCAGTCGAAGTCTGCTAATCTCGCTTTTCCACAGTCGGCGCTGGCGATACCAGGCACCATACTGAGAGAAATAGCGGTAACAGCTAATAATTTATTTATTAGTTTCATTTTCTCTCCTTAGTTTTCAAAAATAAACCCACTTAGAAAAAGTGGATTGAGTCAAGTTTAACAAAAAATATGTTTGAATTATAGTGCATTTGCAAAAAATATAAATTTTTAAGCCAATAAAATTAATCCTGCAACAAAAATTAGTCCTAGTATTACTTTTCGAAACAACTCTTCATTAATTTTTGGATAAATTCTTATTCCTATCCAAGAGCCTAAAATTAAAGCTGGAAATACTTTAATAAAGTCAACTAGAATGCTTAAAGTAATCAGTCCTGCAAAATAAAAACTAATTATTGAGGCAATACTTGTAATAAATATAAAGGGCTCATAGGTGCCTCTTTGTGAATTTTTTGGAAGCTTTTGAAGGCTAACCCAGATCGTTGGAAGTAATCCACCAAGAGCAGCAAAACCACCCATAATGCCGCTAATTAGTCCAATGAGTTGATCAATCAATCTATTTTTATTGACTTTAATCGAAAAGCCACGACTTGTAATCATCCATATAGAATAGATAATCAGTAAAAAACCAATAGCAACTTTAAAGCTTGAAGGCTTAGTTATGGTTAGTAAAAGCATTCCAATTGGAATGCCAATCACTCCAAGGAAAATGAATGATTTGAGTTTTGAAAAATCAAGTGACTTACGGAGTTTATAAATTGGAAGTCCGGAGATAAAGAGGCACGAAATAATGTTTAATGGAATGGCGATCGATGGTTCAAGTATATGCAGCCAAAAAGCGTTTAAGACTAGACCACTTCCGAAGCCAGTTGCTCCTTGAACTATTCCAGCAACAAATGCTCCAAACAGTAAAATAAATTGGTAAATAAATGGATCTGAAATCAACATATAAAGTTTGTACTGAAGTAGGCTTAAAGTTTATAGATTATTTAGGTATTATTTTTTTATTTCTATAAACTAAAGGATATACGGATTCCTCTTATCTTGTGAAATAATTTCTCATTAATATCTATGAAAGATTTCGATTATATTGTCGTTGGTGCAGGCTCTGCTGGGTGTGTTCTAGCTAATAGACTTAGTAAGAACCCTCGCAACAAAGTATTGCTTTTGGAGGCTGGTGGTTCAGATCGCCGTTTCTTTATTCAAATGCCAATTGGTTATGGCAAAACTTACCATCAAAAAGCGGTCAACTGGATGTATATGACTGAGCCTAGTCCAGATGCCGACAATAAGCCTAGCTATTGGCCAAGAGGAAAAGTGTTGGGAGGTTCTAGCTCGATTAATGCGATGGTCTATGTGAGAGGCAACCCTAAAGATTTTGACCAATGGTCTGAGGCAGGCAATCCAGGTTGGTCATATGCTGATGTTCTTCCCTACTTTAAAAAAATGGAATCATGGCAGAATGGGGCTGATAGTTATAGAGGTGGAGATGGACCATTAAAAGTTTCAGAAGTGTCTAATCATTTACATCCCTTGTGCCAGAATTTTTTATCTGCAGCTCAGGAGATTGGTATTCATTTAAATGCTGATATGAATGGGAAAGACCAAGAGGGTGTTGGCAACTACCAAATAACAACTCACAAAGGTCAGCGCATGTCCTCTTCGAGAGCTTATTTGTGGCCCATTAGGAGTCGTCGTAATCTCACTATTCTTAAAAATGCTTTGGCTACTCGAATTTTATTTAAAAATAAAAAGGCCTATGGAGTTGAGTATTCAAAGTCTGGCAAGCTACATCAAGTTTCAGCTAATCGTGAAGTTATTATAAGTGCTGGATCAATTAACTCGCCTCAATTATTACAGATCTCAGGCGTTGGTCCAAGGAAGGTTTTGGAAGAAGCTTCAGTGCAATTAATTCATGACAGCCCTGCTGTTGGTAAAAACCTTCAAGACCACCTGGGAGTGAGTTATTTTTATAAAAGTAAGGTGCCAACATTGAATGACCAGTTAAGGCCATTTCTGGGTAAGATTTATCAAGGACTTCGATATGTATTAACGAGAGGCGGCCCACTGAGTTTGAGCGTCAATCAGTCTGGCGGATTTATTCGGACTCGAGAAGGGCTTGAGAAGCCAAACATCCAGCTTTATTTCTCACCTGTAAGCTATTCGCTTGAATCACCAGACAGGAGGGCGATGATGAGCCCTGATCCCTTTTCAGCAATGCTTCTAGGGGTTTCAAATTGCAACACTCATTCACGAGGTCAGGTGAGAATTAAAAGTAGTAATCCATTAATCCATCCAATCATAGAGCCAAATTATCTTTCTCATGATGAGGACGTTAGAGATCTATTAGAGGGGGTAAAAGTTCTTAGAAAATTAGCTCAAACTGATAGTTTCAGTTCAGTCATTGGAGATGAATTCCGTCCAGGACCTGAGTGCCAAACTGATGAACAAATGATCCAGCACATCAAAGAGACGGTGTGGACTGTTTTTCATCCATCTAGTACCTGCAGAATGGGTCCTGATCCAAATAGTAATGTTGTTGACAGCGGTCTCAGAGTTCATGGAATTCAAGGCCTTCGGGTTGCTGACGCATCGATATTTCCTCAACTTGTATGTGGTAATATTAACGCTGCAACGATTATGGTCGGTGAAAAAGCCTCAGACCTAATTTTGCAGGATCAAATAAATGGAAAATAGATTCAATCATGAAGATAATTAGCGTTGAAACTTTCACTAATGAGTATGTCGGACTTGTACGTCTTAGAACCGATGAGGGGGATGAAGGCTGGGGTCAAACTTCTACTTACAATAGTGAAATAACTGCACAAGTCGTCCATCTTCAGGTTGCTCCCCATGTTTTGGGAATGAGTGGACTTGATATTACTGAAGTCAACAGAGAGGTCTTAGAAAGAGAGCACAAGTTTCCGGGGACTTATCTTTACAGGGCCTTATGTGGGGTTGATACAGCACTATGGGACATTAAGGCCAAAAGAGCTAATCAAAGTGTCTGTCAGCTTCTTGGTGGGAATCCAAGCTCAATCCCTGTCTACGCTTCAAGTATGCAACGCGAGATTTCTCCTGAGGCTGAAGCTGAGAGACTACTCCAGTTAAAAGAAAAGGATGGTTATTTTGCATTCAAATTCAGGATTGGTAGAGAGTGCGGTCACGATATCGATCAGTGGCCCGGTCGAACCGAATCAATTATCAAAGAGGTTAGAAAGGTATTAGGCGATGAAGTCTCTCTACTGGTTGATGCGAATAGTGCTTACACCCCAAAAAAGGCAATCGAAGTCGGACATATGCTTCAGGATTATGGAGTGAGTCATTTTGAAGAGCCTTGCCCATATTGGCAGCCAGACTGGACACGTGAGGTTACAGACGCACTAGAGATTGATGTAAGTGGCGGAGAGCAGGACAATGATATGAGGGTTTGGAGGCATATGATTGAGACTAAGGTTGTCGATATTATTCAGCCAGACATTTGTTACCTGGGTGGTATTACTAGGACGCTTGAGGTTGCTAGAATGGCTGAAAAATTTAATATTCCTGTAACGCTTCATGCAGCTAACCTATCATTAGTGACACTTTTTTCTGCTCATTTAATGGGTTCAATCAATAATTCAGGTAAGTATTTAGAGTTCTCCATTGAGGGTCTCGACTACTACCCTTGGCAAGACAATATTTTCACTCCAGACTTTAAGATTGTTAACGGAAGCCTAGAGATGCCTCAAAAGCCTGGCTGGGGAATTGAAATAAACAAGGAATGGTTATCTTTGGCTAAACACCAAGTAAGCTATACTGGTTCTCGCTTTTAAATCACTCTTTCAACTCATTTTTGTGATCAAAGTGCACTTTTTCTTAGGCTTTAAAATACTGTATAATTTCCCTTTTTTTTAATAAGTTACGGATTTAGAAATAGATGAAGACATCACTTACTACACTAGAGGGACTAAAGAGATCTCTTACGGTTGAATTGCCAGTTGATACTTTCAATCAAAAAACAGAAAAAATAATTCAGAGCCTTGGTGCTAAGGTTCGTGTTGATGGCTTCAGAAAAGGAAAAGTCCCTGCTAACATATTACGTCAAAGATTTGGTGCAAGCGCTAAATCAGATGCCGCAACAGAGATGGTTAGTGAGACCTTGGAAGACGCATTAAAGGATGCAGATGTATCCCCAGCTGCCCAGCCCTCATTAACCAACATAGATACTGAAAACTCTCAGAATTTAATTTACACTTTGGAATTTGAAGTCTATCCTGAGATTAAGTTAAATTCTTTATCCAGTCTAAAAATTGATCAGGTTGCCTCTAAGGTTACTGAAGAGGACGAAGAGAGAGCATTGCAAGATCTTCAAGCCAGGTCAACTGAATACAAAAGCGTTAAGCGTAAATCAAAGGATGGTGATCGCTTAATCATTGATTTTGAAGGTTTAATGGATGGCGAATCTTTTGAGGGTGGTGCCGCCGAAGGTTTTGAAATTATCTTGGGTAGAGGTGCGATGATAGAAGGCTTTGAGAAAGGTTTGATTGATGTTGCACCAGGTAAAACTGTTGAAGTGAATGCAACTTTTCCTGAAGACTACCATGTAGAAAATTTAGCTGGAAGAGAGGCTCTATTTAAAGTCAAGATTAACGAGGTTGGCTCCCCAATCGAGCTTAAAAGAGATGATGAGTTTGCGAAGAAGTTTGGTGAAAAAGATTTTGAAAGTATGAAGTCTAGAATGTCTAGTCAAATGAAACTTGAGCTTGATTCGCGCTTAGTTCAACAAAATAAAGATACTGCATTTTCAGCTCTTTTAGAGGCGAATGACTTTGATGTCCCTGAAGGAAGCGTTTCTTCAGAAGCACTGAGACTACAGCAAGATATGGAGTCACGCATGGAGCAGCAAGGAATGCCTTCGAAGGGCAAGCTACCTGCTGAAATGTTTAATGAGGAGGCTGCAAGAAGAGTTAAGCTTGGCCTACTGATTAATAAAATTGCAACTGATTCCGAAATAACAGCTGAAAAAGACCTAGTTGATGCTAAACTTAATGAAATGTCTCTTCAATATGGTGAGAGTGCTCAACAAATGATTGATTGGTACAATACTGATCCTTCAAGATTGGCTAACATTGAATCAATTGTTGTCGAAGATTTAGTTGCTAAGCATATTGCAGAAAAGGCAAAAGTAACCTCTACTGATAAAACTTTTTTAGAAATAATGAATACGCAAAATTAATATGACAATTCAAAACTTAAATCAAATTCCAATGGTAATCGAGAGCTCAGGCAGGGGTGAAAGGGCTTATGATATCTATTCAAGGCTTTTAAAAGAGCGCGTAGTTTTTTTAGTTGGGCCAGTTGAGGACTACACTGCGAATGTTGTTGTAGCACAGCTACTTTTTCTGGAATCTGAAAACCCAGATAAGGATATCCATTTGTATATTAATTCTCCAGGTGGTTCTGTCACCGCTGGTTTGGCTATCTACGATACGATGCAATTTATCAAGCCTGATATTTCTACCCTATGTATTGGTCAGGCAGCTAGTATGGGCGCCCTACTTCTAACTGCTGGAACCAAGGGCAAAAGGTTTGCACTTCCTCATGCAAGGTGCATGATACATCAACCATTAGGAGGGTTCTCCGGTCAGGCTAGTGATATCGACATTCATGCTCAAGAAATTTTGAAGGTGAGAGATAATCTAAATTCAATTCTAAAAGAGCACACTGGTCAAAGTCTAAAGAATATTCAAAAAGACACTGACCGAGATAATTTTATGTCTGCAAGCGAATCTGCAAAATATGGACTTATTGATAAAGTCATTAATAAACGTTAATTCAAAGCTTACTAATGGATCAAAATACTGAAGATCTTAGTTGTTCATTTTGTTCTAAAAACAAGGACGAGGTTACTCGTCTTATAGCTGGGCCCGGCGTTTATATATGTGATGAATGTATTGATTCCTGTTACAACCTAATTCAAGAGCAAACAGTTAAAGACAAAAAAGATCAACATCAAGATTGGAACTATACGCCAAAAGATTTGTTTAACTCACTCAATGAGTATGTAATTGGTCAGTCGCATGCAAAAAAAGTTCTATCTGTCGCAGTCTATAACCACTATAAAAGACTTAAATCTAACTATGTGTCGAATGATGTAGAACTTGATAAGTCAAATATTCTCCTGATTGGCCCTACAGGAAGTGGAAAAACCCTCCTGGCGCAATCTCTAGCAAGATTCTTAGATGTTCCTTTTGCTGTAGCAGATGCTACAACTCTAACTGAGGCTGGATATGTTGGTGATGATGTAGAAAATGTTATAAAGAGCTTGCTTTCTAAATGTGATTTTGATCCAGAAAGAGCTGAACAAGGCATCATTTTTATTGATGAAATTGACAAAATCTCTCGCCGTTCAGACTCTCCATCGATTACAAGAGATGTTTCTGGAGAAGGCGTTCAACAGGCAATGCTCAAATTAATTGAAGGAACAATTGCCTCTGTTCCACCACAAGGCGGCAGAAAACACCCGAATCAGGAAACCATTGATGTTGACACCTCTAAAATATTATTTATTTGCGGTGGCGCTTTTGACGGACTTGGAAAAGTTATAGATAGGCGTGTCGAAAAAACTACCGGGATAGGCTTTTCTGCAAATGTAAAAGATGAGAGCAAAAAGAAGACTTTGACAGAACTATACAAATTTTTAGAGCCAGATGATTTAATTAAATTTGGGCTCATTCCCGAATTAGTTGGTCGTTTAGCTGTTCATACTTCACTAGATGAGCTAGATGAAGAGGCTTTGATACAAATCCTTACAAAGCCAAAAAATTCTGTAGTTAAGCAGTTCCAGCAATTTTTCGCAATTGAAGGCGTAAAGCTGACAATTAGAAAAAATGCTCTTGTTGCAATTGCCAAATTAGCCCTTAAAAGAAAGACTGGTGCTAGAGGTTTAAGAGCAATCATGGAAGATTTACTGCTAGAAACAATGTATCAAATACCATCTAGGCCAACTACGAAAGAGGTTGTTGTTGATAAAGCAGTTGTAGAAGGGTTAAAACAGCCAGTGATTCTTCATGAGTCGGATAGCAAGAAAGATAATATTCGTAAAGCAAGTTGATGATTGTAGCGCATTTATGATAAAAATTTAAGTATGCCTATGGAGTTGTTTGATCGCCAAAAGGATGCCGTTGGCCAAGGTGAGCGAACGATTCTTGTGCATGTTGAGCTTACTTCAAGCAATCAGTCGCCAGCCAATGTGGATGAATTTAAACTACTTGCAGAGTCTTCTGGGCTAAATATTTTACAAACAATAACGGTAAAAAGAAGTTTTACTAAAGCACAGTATTTTATTGGGACAGGCAAGGTTGATGAGCTTGCATCGCTGGTTAAAGAGAACGATATAGAGCTTGTTATTTTTTCATTACAGTTGTCACCATCTCAAGAGCGCAACTTAGAAAAAGCATTTAAGTGCCAAGTTATGGATAGAACTGGCCTGATACTGGATATATTTGCATTAAGAGCTAGTTCTTTTGAGGGAAAACTTCAGGTTGAGCTAGCTCAATTGAAGCATCTTTCTACGCGGCTGGTTAGAGGTTGGACTCACTTAGAGAGGCAAAAAGGGGGTATCGGACTCAGAGGGCCAGGTGAAACGCAGCTTGAAACTGATAAAAGGTTAATTTCATTAAGAATTAAAAATATTAACAAGCGTCTTTCAAAAGTTCATAAGCAGCATGATTTAGGCCGTAAATCTAGGGTAAAAAATCAGCTTCCTATGATCTCTCTTGCAGGTTATACAAACGCTGGCAAGTCTACTCTTTTTAACTTATTAACTCAGTCACAAGTCTACGCCGATGATAAGCTATTTGCGACTCTAGATTCTACTATTCGTAGGGTCATGTTGCCAGCATCTGGGGAAGCAGTAATTGCTGATACAGTAGGCTTTATACAAGATTTACCTCATGAATTAATCGAGGCTTTTAAATCAACATTGGAGGAAACACGACAAGCAAATGTGCTGCTTCATGTTGTCGATGCTTCTGACCCAAATAATAGGGATAAAATTGAGCAAGTTGAAGAAATTATTGAACAAATTGATGCTCAAGAAATTCCAACAATTATAGTCATGAATAAAATTGATGGGATAGATGACTTTAAACCAAGAATTGATAAGGATCATGAGGGAAAGATTTATCGCGTTTGGCTTTCTGCGCATACTGGCGATGGCATCGAGCTACTCTATGAAGCACTTTCTGAAAGTCTCAGTGGGATGATGACCTTTGCTAGTATTAAGCTTGATGTTCAGTCGGCTTACATTAGAAGTGAAATTCATAAAGTTGGATTTATTCAAAAAGAAATAATGAATGAATTTGGGCAATGGCTACTTGAAATTAACGTTACTAGTCACTATCTAGAAAGATTATTAGATAAGCAAGGTGTTTCATTATTATGGAAGCAGAAACCTCAACAGAGTCAACTGGCATAGATAAACAGTCAATACCTCTTTTACCACTTAGAGACGTGGTAGTTTTTCCTCATACCGTTATCCCCTTATTTATAGGGAGAAAGTCTTCAATAAAGGCAATCACACTTGCCATGGAGGCTGATAAAAATGTCTTTTTGGCTGCACAAAAGGATGAAACTATAGAGGAACCGAGTAATGATGAGCTCCATAAGGTTGGCACTTTAGCAACAATACTTCAGCTTCTCAAGCTACCCGATGGAACAATCAAAGTTTTAGTTGAGGGTGTAAAAAGAGCAAAAATAGAGGAGTTTATCGATTTAGGTGAGCATACAGAGGTTGTCCTGAGTGATTGCACTTTGAGCTTTGATGACGATACAGAAATTAAAGCAATGATGCGACTTGCTCTAGAAAATTTTGAAAAATATATTAAGCTGAGTAAAAAAATTCCTGAAGAAGTTTATAAGGTCCTAAAAGAGATTACTGACATTGAGCGCTTTAGTGATGTAATCATTGCAAATTTAAGTCTAAAGGTTGAAGAAAAACAGAGCCTTCTTGAGAGTGGAATGGCAAAAGACAGGCTAGAGGCTATTCTTTCTATCCTTGAGGGTGAGTTAGATGTATTAGGAGCTGAACAAAAAATTCAAAATAGAGTTCGTAAGCAAATGGAGTCCAATCAAAGGGATTATTATTTGAATGAGCAAATGAAATCCATTCAGAAAGAGCTTGGAACTCTTGATGATGAAAATGAAATTGAAGAACTGCAAAATAGCATCAATAAGGCAAAGATGCCAAAGGAAGCAAAGAACAAGGCACAAAGTGAGTTGAATAAACTTCAAAGAATGTCCTCTCAGTCAT
>Ga0208766_1000297_pt1 | contig 27423 bp, 23 predicted proteins | sample ETN01SmetaG_3_FD_185792 | JGI IMG/M metagenome (GOLD analysis project Ga0208766, IMG submission 185792) | Marine microbial and viral communities from oxygen minimum zone, Eastern Pacific Ocean - ETNP2014F12-01SV263 (SPAdes) (version 2) | ecosystem: Environmental > Aquatic > Marine > Oceanic ... | reverse complement strand
CGGGCGCGAACCAATGGAACCCCTGATTGGGCTAGTCCTATTGGTTTCGATACTAGTTTGTGCATACCTAGCTTGGAACATAGGTGCAAACGATGTTGCAAATGCAATGGGGACTTCTGTCGGTTCTCGTGCCCTGACTCTTAAGCAAGCAGTAATTGTAGCAGCTGTCTTCGAATTCATAGGTGCTTTCTTTGCTGGAGATGCGGTTACAGATACGGTTCGCAAGGGAATCCTTGTTGTTGATTTTGAAAATCAGGCTCTCATTGATGCAATTTCTAATGATTTGATGTATGGATTCATTGCAGCTATGATGGCTGCAGCAGTGTGGCTCACTATAGCCACACGATATGGGTTACCGGTTTCAACCACTCACAGCATCATTGGTGGAATCGTTGGTGTGGGTTTAGTCATGGAAGTCCAACACGGAACCTCTCTGATCGATTGGGATGTAATTGAGAAGGTAGTCATGTCTTGGGTCGCAAGTCCAGTAATGGGAGGATTATTTGCATTCTTCACCTTCTGGGTCATCCGAGAGACTATTCTTGAGACTTCTGATCCTGAGAAAAGAGCACGCTGGATGGCACCCATTCTAGCTATTCCGACGTTCTTTGTTCTCTGTCTAGCACTGCAATTCAAAGCTCTGAAAGGATTCTTCGCAAAGGCCCAGGAGAATAACTGGATCGAGAACAAGTACGACTGGTTGCCAGTCAAGGAGGATGGTTCTTGGAACCCTATGATGGATAATGCATGGTTCCCAATCAACAGCCTCATCCTAGCGGGAATAGTTTCTATCATCGCTGCAATGGCTCTGGCCTACATCCTTCGAAACTACGATTTCAAGGGAGAGAAAGAAGGATTTCACGGAGTTGAGAGAATCTTCGTATGGTTGCAAGTCATAGCAGCAGCATATGTCGCGTTCGCTCACGGAGCCAATGACCGATCGAATGCCATAGGTCCGATGGCTGCTGTTTACCAAGTACTGGATGACGGTGGACTTGCAGAGATTGCACCTGTGCCCACATGGCTCGTGCTTCTAGGAAGCATTGGAATAGCCGTCGGTGTAGTCACTTGGGGATGGAGAGTGATGGAAACCATCGGAAGTAAAATCACAGACATCACACCAACTCGTGGATTCGCCGCTACATTCGGTGCTGCAACTACTGTCCTAATCTTCTCGATGCCCTTCCTCGCAGTTCCAGTCTCAACCACTCACACTCTCGTAGGTGCAGTTGTCGGTGTAGGCTTAGCAGGAGGTGCCAAAGCTGTTGATTTCAGAGTCTTTGGGAAAATTATTGCCTCATGGTTGGCAAGCCTTCCTGCTGCAGGATTTGGTTCTATAGTAATCTACGTTGCAGTCGGCTCAGACCCCATTAAACTGCTAATCGTAATTCCAATAGCCTTCGCGGCTATCATCTACTCAATTTGGGCCACTAGGGACGGCGAAGTGTTTGTCGATGACGCCTTAGCCGATGCAGGCAGTAATTCAGAGAAGGGTGCTCCAACCTACTTCGAACTATTCCATACGCACGCCGAGGCTGTCGAAGACACAGTCAATCACATGCTAGAAGCGGTGAACATCGCTGCAGACGGAAATGACCCGAGTGAAGCCATCGAGGCAACTATTGCTGCAGAATTGAAGGCTGACAATGTGAAGAACGATCTGCGGAGAAGGGTTGGTGCAGGCACTTGGAACCTACTGATGAGATCTGATGACTTCTACCATATGCTAGCTCGTCAAGATCGAATTGCTGACTATGCCCAAAACGTCGCAGAGCAATTATCCTTCAGGCCACTCTACGACAACGCGGAGGCAAAATCCTTGCTCAAGGAGATGGCACAAGCTGTCGCCAAGACCGCAGCCACCTACGAGGACACAGTTGCAGCACTGCGCGACTTGACCCTTTCAGGATACACCAAAGCCGGACGAGAGAAACTAGGGGCATTGATTGACGATGTCAATATGGCGGAACATGAGAGTGACATGGTAGAGAGTCGAGCCGCTGGATTCGTATTCAGAATAGGTGAGGACGATCCTTTGGCTGCCGTACATATGTATCGAGTTCTGCAGCGCCTAGACGATGTATCAAACGCCTGCGAAACCGCGGCAAACGCATTCCTTCCAATTGTGTACAACTGATTAGACCCAATCAGCACTCTCAGCAATACGACTAGGAGAGTGGCGCTCTGCAAGACCTAATGCATACTCAAACAGTTTCCAAGCCAACACCGCGGTTAGAAACCCAGAAAAGAGATCGAACAGATAGTGTTGCTTGGTTGTTAGTATACTGATACATAATAGAACATATTCAACCCACAGCACAGCAAGAAATACCTTGGCTAGAGAATTTTCGGCATACTCTCTTCGAACCCAATAAGTCATCATTCTAGCGAGTAAATAAGAATGGACAATGTGTAAACTCGGCCATGCATTCCATGGATTGTCTGAAGTATGGATGAAACCGAATAGTGCCTCTTCCAAGGCATTTGGAGGATTATTAATCCAGTGTGTGTCGATTTGATCCCTGAGGTCTATCTCCGCTGGTAGCGCCATGAAGAAAAAGACACAGAAAAGTGTAACGAGAATCAAACCTTGCATAGCGATAATTAGTTCTGCCCTACCTCTGTCATCTTTTGGAGCAAGGATTAGCGTGGCAGGATAAAACAAATACAACGCAGTATAGGGAATAATCATCCAATTAATTACTGGAATTTGTCTGTCAAAGGCAATCTCTGGGTCCCACGCAGTATCGAGAAATAAAGCAGCAATATTATTCGAACCAAAGTAAGGAATCGCTACGAAAAACATACCTACAAGAAACATCTCAAAAGCGAACCAATGCCCATTCATCATTTCCCTTCGAGACCAACTGTGACGCCAAATTTTCCATGGCATGAGCAACGAATGTAGCCTCGTAGGATGGGGTTGAGCAACAAGAGGGTGCTCGGAACTCATAGATGTCCGGAGTCGAGGTACCCCTTGAATCAGTCGATGGCAAAAAGTCCCGAACAAAAGAGATTACAACAGTTCACCCTAATTCGAAACCACAACTAGGACAATTCTTCCATTCGATTTCAACATCAGCAGCACAGCCGGGACAAAGACCGGGTATGAACACCTTAACTGGAATCTCACAAGTGTTATCCGCAGGCAGATTGTCAGGCTTTTCCACGTTTACTGCTCATTGGGCAGAGCGTATGAACCCAACACTGTTACAAGTCCAGAACCAACTAATGCTGAAACGAAAACCCACAAATTCGTCAAACCGCCATCTGCAGCGGGCAATCCACTAATTGTTGGGTGGAATAAATACATGTAAAATTCAGAATCTGTTGGTGGTTCGATAAGACCGTAGAGGAAAACAGAAATTATTCCAGCTAAGCATCCCAGTAATGCCCCCTTGGATGAAACTCCATTCCAGAGTGTCAGTAGGATCGGAATTACTGTAGCTGCAGCCAATATATCAGCAAAAAGGAAGATGCCAAAGACACTGTAAGAATCCCCGAAATTAAGACCGAGTATTACTGGGCCTGTTGCGAGATATATTGCCAAAGGAAGCATCAATAAAGTGATAACTCTAGAAATTCTGAGGTCAAACTTACTATCAGATATATCTCTAGATACGGAAGCCGCTATTGCATTCTGCAAAGTATCTGTACTAGAACATACTAGGGAAATTACTAGCAATACAAATGCGGCAGCAATGAGAGTAGAACTCTTGTCGACTAAGTGGAAGAATGCTAGCGAGACGTCTTCCACCCCTCCTTGACCTGCCGCTACGGTACCCATTACCCCCATGACGAAAACTAGCGGGAATACCATGCAAGAGGCCAGAAGTGCACCCTTTCTCAAAGCCTCATCATCTTGGGATGCGTAGACTCTTTGCCAATTTCCCTGAGAGAACATCTCTGCGGCAGTTATGGCTACTACAAGTGCTAATCCTGACTGGAAAGAGCCCATGTAATTCATACTGCCAAGCATGGACCAATCATCATCAGTGTTGTAAGCTCTCGCATCGTCGATGACTTGGCTCAGGTCGAATCCAAACAAAACTAAGAGAAGGACAATAACAAGGAAAGATATTGCCCATGCCTGAAACCTGTCGGTTGCTAAGGAAGCCGGAAGGCCCCCATATGCTGTGTAGGCAGCTGTTATGACGCCGACGAAAATCATTGGGACTACTGGTTCCATGCCAGCTAGATATTCCATAGCCTTGCCAATTGCGGTAAACTCCGCAAATAGGAAAGTGAACATATACAGAATTGAAATGATTCCCACATAAATCTGCATAGGCCTCCCAAGCTTATGTTTTGCATAATCGGCCAGAGTTATCCCTTCAGGAAGTCTTTCTCTAATTATTGGGCCGACGTATGCTAGCAGGATAAATGGAGTGGCGGCAGAAGCGGCATACCCCATTACGTCCCAGAAGCCACCATAATACGCCACCTCGGATGGCGTAAGGAGAACCCAAACACCCATCCCAGAGGCGAACAGGCTCAACCCGATCCTGCGCCAATCCTGTGACCCTCTAGCTGAGAGGTATTCATCAGCATCGATTTCATTGGCATTCGATGCTTGGTATCCGATATAACCGAAGATACCGAGCGTTACAATCATCAGTCCGTATGCAATATTCGTATCCATTTCCCTACCTCCGCTGGCATTACCCAGATCAGGTTCTTGGGTCGTCGCCATAGGCGACCTCTCAGCACTAAGCTCCCCAGTAGTTCAGGGGTGAGGGAAGAGATAGTTCAACATTACTCTGTTCAATTTTCATCCGGCTGCATAAATGAATAAGTCCAGTCTTGTGGAGTATCCAGTGTTCTCTTGACTGAGCGAGGACTAATCCATCTGAGGAGGTTTAGAGGACCTCCGGCCTTGTCGTTAGTTCCAGAAGCACGCGCGCCTCCAAATGGTTGCTGAGCCACAACTGCTCCTGTTGGCTTATCATTGATGTAAAAATTCCCCGCAGTAAAGCGAAGGGCATTGAATGCCTTCTGGATGTTTTCTTCATTACTTGAGAATATAGAACCTGTAAGAGCGTATGGAGAGGCTTCATCACAAATCTTCAGTACATTATCGAAGTCTTCATCATCATATAGATAAACAGTTAGAACTGGCCCAAATATCTCTTCAATCATAGATTCCGAATTTGGATTAGATGTGACAATTATGGTGGGCTCAATGAAGTATCCAGTTGAGCTATCATAACCACCACCACAGACGATATCGCAAGTATCTCTTGCAGCAGCCCGGTCGATATAACCTGTAATTTTATCAAAAGAGCGCTTGTCAATAACAGCGGTCATAAAATTAGTGAAATCACGAGCATCACCCATCTTTATCTTACCAATTTCGGCCAATAAATCTTCAGAAATTGCATTCCAAACAGACTGAGGAATATATGCTCGGCTAGCAGCGGAACACTTCTGTCCTTGATACTCAAAAGCGCCGCGCAATAAAGCCACTAGGAGCCCTTGACGGTCACAATCAGGGTGGGCAACTACGAAGTCCTTACCTCCAGTTTCACCTACAATTCTAGGATATGATTTCAAGTTTGGAAGAGCTAAGCCAATCTCCTGCCAGAGTCCTTGGAAAGTCGCGGTTGAACCTGTGAAATGTAGACCAGCGAAGTCTGGATTAGCAAGAGCAATTTCAGTGATTTCAGCACCAGAGCCAGGCAGGAAGTTGATGACTCCTGCAGGAAGTCCCGCCTCCATCATCAATTGCATCAAGACATAATTCGAGAGATACGAATTACGACTAGGTTTCCAAACGCCAGTACAGCCAACAATGGCCGGAGCACTAGGAAGGTTGGCGGCAATACTTGAGAAATTGAATGGAGTGATAGAAAGTACAAATCCTTCCAAAGGACGAATCTCAGTAGAGTTCTGAACTCCATCTGGAGATACTAGTGGTTGAAAATCATCATGGAAGCCTCTTGCATAATGGCAATTGAAGCGCCAGAAATCAATCAACTCACAAGCCGCATCTATCTCGGCTTGAAACGCTGTTTTAGACTGATTTAACATGGTTGAGGCATTGACTCGCATTCGCCAATCACCAGCTAGCAAATCGGCACATCGCTCGAAAATTGCACAGCGGCCCTCTAGCCCTAGATCTATCCAATCTCTTTGAGCGGCCACAGCTGCATTACAAGCAGCTTCCATTTCATCACGGCCGGCAAGATGGACCTTGGCAATCACATGGCCATGCTTATGAGGAATTACTTGAGTTGTTGTTGTGCCAGTGAAAACAGCCTCACCATTGATGACACAGGGTATCTCTACTACCTCTGCCATCTGACGGTCTAGCTCTGTTTGGAGTGCTGTTCTTTCCTCACTTCCCGGAGCATATCCGAGTATTGGCTCGTTAATGGGATGACTGGTCATGAGCATTCGTGAGGACTCGCCTCTAACAAAATTGCGCATCAGAATTCACATTCAAGATTCGCTTTCTTCCTCCCACCAACCATCTTTTCCGGGCTCCGGCGGGTCGAATTTATCGATGTCAGTTTGATATTCAGGCTCATCTACGGATTCAGGGTATACAAATTTGGCATCAGGAGTTGTCACTTCACCTCTAATACCCATCAGTATGGTCCTGATACCCATGTACTGTACACCCAATCCTGCTAGCAAAAACGGGAGTGTGAAAGCACAAAGGAATAATAATTCAAATGGATCCATATAACTGGACCCAACATCACCAAAAATCATTAATGGAGTTAGTGTGAAAGGCATTCCAAAACTAAAGAGAAAAAGCCCCATGAAAATGGCGCCAAATCTTTGGCCTAGACCTACTTTCACTTGCACAATATCTACCTAGAATCGCTTTAGGACCACTCGTCTAAGTCGTCCTTCTTGGCCTTCTTCCATTCTCGATAATGAGACTTACAAACTGAGACTCTACGTGCTTGACCTTCTAGGCCGTCTTCACCCCAAACATCTGCAGCACGGTCGAATGCAATTCTTCTCCCACCTATCTTCTTGTCTGCAAAACCCTCACAGCCAGCTACTTGACAGCGGACTTGGCCTACAAATTCCTCTTTCTCGGACTTACCTGATTTTCCAGAGGCTGCATCGGCAGCGGCACGCTTCTTACGCGCCTTGGACTTGAATCCCATGTAGCACACCGCCTAATTGGTCCGATTAGAAGGTTACCTCGGCCCAATCGATATCGAAGGGACCTCCTACCTTTGCAATAGATGCCCGACGATCGGGGCCGACTCCTACGCAGACCACAGGAATACCTGCTAATTGCTCGATTCTATCCACGATATTACGCACAGCATCAGGCATCACATCGTATCCAGAAGATTCTGCTCTACTGCGATCAGCCATCTCTATCCAATCCTCATCAGACAGTTCAGGGAATCCTGAATGAGTTTCATAGACGGGGAGGCAACGAGCTACATCTTCAGCTAGAGTTGGAACAAAACTTATTGGTTTGCCATCCATTTCGTAGCCGATACAAATTTTGATTTCATCCAAACCACCCAGAACATCGAGTTTTGTGACTACTAATCCAGTATAACCACTAATCCTATGAGCATCTCTCAGAGCCACAATATCAAGCCATCCAGTACGACGAGGGCGCCCTGTTGTGGTTCCAAACTCATGACCTACCTGAGCCATGTGCATACCCGGTCCTTCCTCAAGAGAAAGTTCGCTTGGGAATGGGCCATTTCCTACTCTAGTACAATATGCCTTAGTGATTCCAAAGCATTCGGTAATATGACCTGGATGAATACCTGCGCCATGTGTAGCGTTAGCTCGGCCCACTACACTTGAAGTGACAAACGGATATGTGCCTTGGTCTATATCTAGAAGAGCGCCTTGTGCGCCCTCAAGCAGAACATTCTCTCCATTACGCAATGCAATATCGACCATTTGGCCTGTGGGCTTGATTGCATTTCCATATCTGTCAAGAATCCATTGAAGATTACTCGCCAAATCTGCAGCATTGATTTGTTGATCAACACCAACTGTTCTCAATTGTTGATTCATACGAGAAATTGTGTCATCAATCTTCTTGGAATCAGCAAGAACGCCTTTGATATCTGCAAAACGAATACCTACCCGCTCAATCCTATCGCGGTAGGCTGGACCGATTCCACGACCAGTAGTGCCAACCACCTTGTCTGCTGAATCGTATAGGCGATGGAATGGAAGAATTACTGAAGCTCTCTCAGAGATGAATAGGCGCTTCCCTTCTGGCCTCTCACCTGTCAATCCGTGCCATCTATCCAACTCTTGTTCTAGCACCCAGGGGTCAATGACCATGCCATCTCCTAGAACCAGATTACAGTGAGGTGAAGTCACTCCAGAAGGTATCTGATGGAGTTTAATCGTAGTGTCACCGAGAACTATTGTGTGGCCTGCATTATTGCCGCCCTGGAATCGAACTGCCCATGTTGACTGTGGAGCCAATTGGTCTATCGCTTTCCCTTTTCCTTCGTCACCCCACTGGGCTCCGAGCACTACGGTAGCAGGCACCGTAGTCAATGGCTCTGTGGATGGTGTATGAACTAATTGGTTCAGCCATGACACCACTTAGACGGCCAGATTGCATTGGGAATGGATTATGAAGGAGAGGCAGGTCGGCCGGACTGCATGGCTCAGAGATTTCCAGAGGCGGAGAAACGTCTCCTAGACAAGTGGATTTGTATGAAATGTAGTGCAACTCACCGCGGCACTAAGGTTCGCATGTGCCGTAAGTGTGGCTATTCCGGCCTACGCAAGAAGGCAGCAGAGCGTCGTAGTGTCTGATTAGTGCATCCCCTTAGCAAGCGTCTAATGCGAGAACCCGTTCTTCAGATTGTGTCTAGTGTGTTGGCCGCAGGCGTAGAAGGATTCGCCCTGAGTATTGGACTGATTCTTGCACTTGGACCACAGAATGTTTTCGTACTTAGACAAGGACTTCTGCGCTCTCATGTCTTTGCTGTATGTTTAGTATGCTCCATAGCTGATGCCACATTGATTGCAGCGGGAGTTCTTGGAATGGGATCTGTCCTTGCTGGAATGGAGGGGGTGGAATTTTACATTGCTATTTTCGCTGCAACATTCATCAGTGGATATGGAATATTACGAGTCCGATCTGCGATGAATCCGACAGCAATTTCTTCTGATGAATTAATGGAACAAGAATCCAAAAGAAATCTTGGAACCACATTAGGTGCGGCTCTAGCATTTACCTTCCTCAATCCTCATGTCTATGTTGATACCTTGCTGCTTATTGGTGGTGCTTCCAGTAGATTCTTGGGGGACGAACGTATTGCCTTTGGAATTGGAGCAGCAACGGCCTCTTTTGTATTCTTCTTCTCTTTAGGATATGGTGCCAAGAGACTCTCAAATGTCCTCAATAAACCAGAGACGTGGAGAATGATTGACCTTGGAATTGCTTGTATAATGTTCATTATTGCCACAGCAATATTATTACCACACTTATGATAATATAATTCGAAGGGCATCTAACAACTTCTGAATATCTTCATTTGTATTATCAAAATGTGGAGAAACTCTGAGTAGACCTGCCCTGCTAGTAACTAATATTGAGAATTCATCCTGTAGCCTATTTGCTATCTCTAAACTGTCTAAATCCTCAGGCAATCGAAGACTGATTATTGCACTACGTTCGGATTCAGAGAGGGGGGAAGCAATTTCAATCCCTAGTTCTGTAACTCCTTGAATTAGTGAATCGACTAAAGAAATATCATGTCGCCATACATTATCGATTCCAAATTCATTTATTTCATTCACTGAAGCAGCTAATCCTAAGACCGCACCAAAGTGAATGGTTGTGTACTCAAAACGGCTTGCATCATTGGGTAATTGCATCCGATCTGCTTTGAGGTCCCAGATGTCTGCATGACTTCTGAATCCAATAAGACCAGGAGTTAGACTGCTGCTTAATTGAGGTGAAATGTAAGCTACAGCGGCGCCATAGGTTCCGCGAAGCCACTTGTATCCAGAAGAAACAATTACATCCGCCCCTGTGGATTTGACATCGATGGGAACCATTCCCAACGATTGAGTTGCATCAATTACCAACAAGGCACCAACAGCATGAGCCGCATCAGCAAATCTTCTCAAGTCATACCTTTGACCATTAGAATATTCGACATGTGAAAGGGTGACTACGGAAGTTGATTTATCTATCAATGAAAGTATATCATTTGGACTTGTGTAATAATTATCATCATGATCTGCAAGTCTGATTTCTGCTCCATTTTCCTCAGCAACCCTCTGCCAAGGATAGACCGTAGACGGAAATGATGCTCGAGTAGATACAATATTACTGCCCCTCGGTGTAGAAACAGCCCATGCTATTGAACATAGCAATTCTGTCGCACTTGAGCCTACGCATACATCCGCGATAGGGCAAGAAAGGAGGCTTGCTATTGCTTTTCTAAGAGGAATCATACCATTCTTTTCCGCTTCACCATCAAACTCGGCAGCACCGCCTCTAGCAAGAGAATTAGACCATTCAGAAGAAATTTTGTGTGCTGCAGCAGATGTTGTTGCAACATTTGCGTAGGATAAGTTTGTCCAAGCCCTCATGTGCGCCACAACGAATGAGCGAATAGGTCTCAGCACTTCAAGACTCAGGAATTCTTGACTTCATTCAGAAGTGCTTCCAGTGCAGTCTGAATCTGAAGACATAATGGACCATAATGGATGGGTAGATTCGCATCATTAAATATTTCATCTAGTATAGAAGCTGTCATACCTAAGCGGATATCAAAATCTTTGTCCTTATTTAGAAGCCACATCTGAACTGCATCTCTAGCAGAGTTGCGAATATTGCGTGGAACTTGAGTGTCCTCAAGCTGACCTAGTACCTGAGCAATCTGCTGAATACGAGACTCGATATCCGACATACGATACCACCAACGGCTCGCTCGACCAAAGTCTCCTCCTTAAGCGCATCCCCGTGAATGAGGATATTAGTGTCACAAATCTGCACACCAAGTCGCCCAAGGCATGTCTGTATTTGACTCTCCTCGACCTTCTCCATCTGGTCCTAAAGCAATAAGACCAACTTGATGATGAGGCGCAATCAAAGATTCAATGCCCCAATTCATTGCACTAGATAGAGACTCTAATGAATCATCTTTAGAGGTAATGATTCTCTCATAGACTTTGTTTGAAAGTAGTGCACAGGTTATCGCTTCACCAATCCCAGTAGCCGCAACTGCCACACTCCCTTCTACCCAAAATCCACTCCCTGGAAGTGGGACATCTCCAACACGTCCAGGAGGTCTGTGACTACAACCACCAGTGCTAGTAGCTGCAGCGATGAGGCCTTCTGAATCACGAACTATTACTCCTACAGTGTCTCCTATCTGACCCTCGGGTTGACGACCAACGACTGGGGCATTGAGATGGCCTCTCTGATCGGCCCAATTACGAGCACCGAATCCAGCAAGGCCATTGATTTCTTCATCCAATAAGTCAACACATATACGAATCGGATTAGGAGTGTTTCTCATGGCGATAACAAAACCCAATTTTCCCTCACTCGTTTGTAATGAAGCATCAGTAAGAACTACGCCATCGGTTCGGATTACACTACCTGTTCCTGCATTAAACACTGGGTCATTCTCAAGAATAACACAGGCCTCTACTGCTGCTTCAATTGCATTTCCACCAGAGAGAAGAATATCTCTACCCTTGGCTATTGCTGGTTCTAAATTAGCAGTCCTGTCGGGACCGGGGCCGGCCCCCCCGTGGGCTATTATTGCTGGTCTAGTCATCCTCATCCCCCTACCCTCCGGTTGTAAACAAGGACTTAGTGATAAGGTAAAGAAAAAACTAGGACTTATTGAAAATCAATAATCTAGTGATTGATTCAAGCAGAAGGTTGAGTCTCAGGGCCAGTGGATATTGTATCAATGACATTAGCCAGCCGTTCTACAATACTGACCTTCTCTTCAGCGCCAACAAGTGCATGATGAAGAACTTCATCAAGAGAATTAACAGGAATAATCTCAACCTTAGATTCGTACTTCTCGTCAATCAAGACATCCTGTTCGTTACTTCGAGGAATTATCACTTTCTCGATACCGGACTTAACCGCTGCTTCTATCTTTGCAGACACACCACCTATTGGAAGAACCTCACCTCTAACTGAAAGTGAGCCGGTCATAGCCAGATTCTGAGCGATTGGGACATTTTCGAATGCACTAATGATAGCAGTGGCCATTGTTATGGAAGCACTATCACCATCGACATTATGAGTTCCCGGGAATTGAACGTGAAGATCATAATCTTGGATATCTTTACCGGTTAGTTTCTTGACCACCGCACTGATGTTGGTGACTGACTCCTGAGCAAGGTCAGACAGACCTCCTGTGGCGATGACCTTGCCCGAGCGGCCTTGCGCAGGGGTAACCATGGCTTCGACTGGCAGCACTACACCGGAATAATCGGAGAGACCGGTGTCTGCGCCAAGTACTGCTAAACCATTGACTCTTCCAACTCGATTGCCTCGATTAACTAGCATTGCATACTCAGACTGACGTTCAAGATACCTATCTGCAACCTGCTGCTCTAATGGTTTAGCTATCATACGAGCACGGGTGACATGCTCTGAATAAACCAAAGGTGAATTGTCCTCTGCAGCTAAATCTCCTGCGATACGGACTAAACCGCCCAGTTCTCTAAGGCGTAGGGATAACTTACCTCTACGACCACTACGGCGCTGAGCCTCTTTCAGAATTAATCCAATTGCCTTCTTATCGAAATGAGGGATTGACTTGCCACTATCCTTCTTCATCTCATTGAGTACCTCTTGGGCTACGAACCTAACCAGCCTTCGACGGTTGCGTTCGGTATCTCTCATATCGGTGTTAACATAGACCTCGTAACCATAACCTCGTATTCTGCTTCTAAGTGCAGGGTGCATATTCTGAATACTGTCTAGGTTTCCTGCTGCTACTAGAATAAAGTCAGTAGGAACGGGTTCTGATTTTGTCAAAGCCCCACTGCTTCGCTCTGAGCGGCCAGATATAGACAGGGCTTTCTCCTGCATAGCGACAAGCAAAGCTTGTTGCTCCTCCATCCTAAGCATGCGAATTTCATCGACGTATAGAACGCCTTTGTTGGCTCTATGCACGGCACCAGGTTCTACCCTCTCATGAGCAGGAGTGGCTAAATCCGCTCCAGATTGGAATGGATCATGACGGACATCACCAAGCAATGCTCCGGCTAGAGTTCCAGTAGCATCAATAAAAGGCACTTCATCTTCCTTATTGTGCTTGACCAACAATTTTGGAATATTTCCATCATCACCTGCTGTTAATCTTGTTCTCAAGAAGAAATATCCAAAAACCAAAAGGAATGAACCAAAAATGAAGGTCAAAATTTCACCGGTAGACAAAGTCGCCAACAATAAAGCCGCACCTACAACTAAGGCGATGAATAGTAGTGTGCGATTAGTGCGTTCACGTTGCTGCTTGATATGAGCACGTCGTTCAGAAATTATACTCGAACCACGCCCTGCTGGAACTGTTCTGATTCGAGGCTCATTCTCATCCTCATGGTTTCTGTAAACCAGAATATCCTCCAACTGTTCCTTAGGGAGGAATTCAGTCATAGAACGGGCAAGCATCGACTTTCCAGTTCCGGGCTCACCAACCATAATGATATGACGGCGTTGTTCTGCTGCCTTACGTACAATGATTGATGCAGCCTCTTGGCCAATCACTTGGTCGACAAGATTCTCAGGAATTGGGACCTCTTCGGTAGAGTGTATATCCAAGGCTCTAGCCCATTCCTCAACAGGGGTTTTACAGATAGGATCTTTGTCCTCTGCAGCCCCGAAGGCGGCACCATCTTCCCACGATTCAAGTGGGTCATTTGTTTGCTCGGAATCACTCATCACGCATCCCTCGGGGATTATTCCCGCACGTCGCACCTTCTTGAAGGTGAGTGATTGACGACGAAGCCACTCATGGCTCGTTACGCCGCCTTAGATATTCAGCTCCGTAGTACTCCCACTGCTCCATTGTCCAACCAGCAGGAAGCCCCTCTGGAGGTAACGGAGGCAGCATTCCTAGCGGCGGTGGCGGTGGTAGATTCAATGGACTTGAGCCAGATGAGACTCCGAATTCTGACTGGTCATAGTAAAATACGTCATCTTCCCGACGTCGACTCTGAATCACAAGTGCAAGGACTAATACTAGTGCAATGCAAAGAAGCACCCCTATAGAGACAATTCCAACACTCATGATATCAAAGGAAGGAGATTTGTCATCAGGGTCTACAGGGTCTACAGGGTCTACAGGGTCTACAATCACAGGTTCTGTTGCATAAATTTTGTATTGCTCCTGAGTCGCTCTATCGAAATTTTCAGCATCAACTGCTGTAACAATTAATCCCACATAATCTCCAAGAGTAAGTCCCTCACCCGAGTTTGCTAAGGCCAAAAATGGACCGAAATTGTAAGACACTCCGAAGTCATTACAAATTCCAGTAATACTGTTGCATACACTCCAGTGAACCTCAATATCAGTGAGTTCTAAATCACCTACATTGGTTATTGTTATGCTAGGATTTGCTCCGTATTCAGTTGATTCAACTGATATTAACAAATCTCCAATTCCCATTGCGTCAGCCCAAACTAACGGCAATTCGTTAACAATGGTGACTGTAATGAGAGCTGAACTTGAGGAACCGTGGCGATCTTCAGCAGTAATTGTGACTAATTCCTCTCCTGCTTCATCCCAACTCATAGTAGCGATTCCAGAAATCGGATTGTACTGAACTGCTCCAGGTACAAATGTCGAGACCGTGATCCATATTTCTTCATCCGAGTCATCAACATCGGTTACTATCTCGATGACATTGAGATTAATCCGATCTCCTGTCTGCACGGTAATCTCTGCATTTTCACCAATTACTATTTCTGGTGCATCGTTGACATTGTTGACATGATAGGAAATTACAGTATCTGACTCTTTGAATCCATCAGAAGCTCGGATAGTTAATTCGGCCATGCCGAAGCCATCATCATCAATTGCTGCTACATTCAGAGTATGTCCACTGATGCTGACATCCATTAGTTCAGGATTACTATTTTCAATGATTGTTATTATTAAATCAGCGGCTGGAACTGATTCTCCACTGTCATCTGTATCAGTCAGGTATTGAGTCAGCACAACGCTGTGAGAGCCACCCTCATCAAAAGATTGGGAAGGGATACCGGCCCATCGGGGTTGACCATTCTCAATGACGTTGAATAGCATAGTTCCTGAGTTTGTATCCTCTCCATCACTAATTGTAACGAAAATCCCCTGCGACATTGGGGCTCCTTGGTTGTCATAGATGATGCTGGAGAATTCTACGGTTAATTCCAAAGTACTAGAATCATAAGAAATGAATTGTGGAGCATTGCTATCAATGGTTAGTAAGGAAAGAGGAGTTTCCATGTCATTAACGAGACCTACTATCGAGACCGATTCGAGAGTTTCTACCGGCACAGTAGGGATTCCCGCATATCCGTCATCGCTGCTGGTTAAAACCAAAGGTAGAGCATTTTGCAGAGCGAAGGCATCTTCTGTTATTTCCCAATCTGACGTCTGGCCTCCTGCATCAGTCCACTGCATGCGAACATCATATGACCCAGCAGTAGCTGTCAACGGAGGAGTAATTGTATGTACATAACGAGAATTGCTATCAGAACCTATGACTTCAACTGAAGTTATCCATGCATTATCCCAAGATTGGCTACCATGTGCTGCATACTGTAATTCAGCCGTCATACTAGACATGTCATCGATTAAGTCGTTAGCCAAGGCGGTTGATTCAAACTGTATTGGAGTACCACGCTGGACTATTGAATCGCCAACTGTGTTCGGACGGTTGGGTACTGGAGGCATGTCATGAGGGGTCATTTCGTCGGCGTAATCATTGCCAGGTACCTTGTCCGTAACTAAGTCAGATAGACGAGCACGGAAAGAGGAAGTGCCTGAAGGAAGCATGTTAACATCCGAACTGTCAAAGTTCGTTGAATAGGACTGAGTTCCTCCGACTCCAAGTTGGTTGAGAGCAACACTACCAAGGTTGATTTCCTCACCTCCATGCAGGTGATAAATGGTGATGGTACCACCATCGTTGTATGCCTCGACGCCATTGTTTCTGACGTCAACTTCGAGTTCAAGGGTATCTCCTGCAACGAATCCTTGATTGCCATTAGAATTGCTTACTTCAAAGTCAGTAATACCAACATCAATCAAGGGACCCATGTTACTATCTGTTGCTGTGAGAACGTGCTCACTACTAGCGCCAGTACTTGGCGCCCCCGTCATCAAAGCGGCCACTACAAGGGCGTTTCCTGATCCTCCACTAACTTGGCCACTTGGAACCGACCAACTGTATGAAGCACTGCCGCCAGATAATGCGACACTTTGGAATCCACTACCACTACCGCCAGATTGAGTACGATATTCTCCATCGCTCATCAACCATGATTTCCAGCAATTATGCCCCCTACTTCCGTCAGTATAGGAGTATGAATAGCAAGTCTCCTCCGTCATTGCCGCATAGAGATACATGCTGGAGGGTGGTGAACCTGAACCAAGATATTCAACCTCAATAGTGACATCTAAATTAGAACCTGAGCCACCAACGCTGGCCAATAGAGAATATTGGCTAGTAGTGGCTGAAGTCATCCCACCTCCACTTGAGAACATAGAATCATAGCAGGTGTTTGAGCCACAGCCACTTACTCTCTTGTCGATTCTGTCTCCCCAATATGAGTCTGGAGCGCCACCTGTTGACCAGGGCCAGTTGTATCCGGGCGTATTTCCAGCCCGAGTGGTATCTGTATCACCATATGATACCGATTGGTAAGAGATGTATACAAAATCGTCAGGATGTTGGTTTTTGATGCTATTATGAGCTGGGCTACCATACTGATAACAGTAAACACAATTGTCTGAAGTAACGTACTGTGAAAATACAGGATGCCCTGGACTAGTCACGAATCGAGCTTCTTCCTCAGCGGCCAATTCTTCTCTAACTGTAGCCTCTTCTTGGAAGACAAAGTAACCCATCGCTGACACCGTTAGCATCAGGAGTGCCATCGTGATACTAGAAATCTGATTGGCTCTATAAGCAGGGCTCATTGGATTAGCGTTCTTGCTTGAGTGTATAATGCTGCTGTATTGGTGACTAAGTGAAAAATGCGACCCTACGGGTCGGAATAAAGGGTTTTTTGAGGGGACAGTATTTCGTATCATAAACGTTCGAAGGACTTTTTGACCATATAGAAACGACCGGACATGTCCGGAAAACAACTGTTTTTGAACCATGAAAATAATTCATAAAGATTCAATTATCAATCATCTGGTTAAATGATTTGACTACTTTAACAATCGAAGGTATTGAATCACAGGCCCCGCCGCATCTCATTCGTGACCTCCAACGAAACCCATGATTGGATGGCCCTGAGGGAAGATGACGGCCGGGCTTACCTTGTCAATCGAGTGCCGGGTGAAGTGAAAATTAAGGGACTTGGACGCTTTGATCCCATAACACTCCTAAATGGTTATTCCATTGGTGACAGAATAAGAGTCGGACATAAGTCTTTGACTATTGTAGATGCATCACTTCCCGAAGCACGAAGAAATATGAATCGAAGGGCCCAAACTATTGGAATAAAGGATTCAGGTTTCCTCATTTCTTGGATGGGGATTGGAGTCGGAAGTCGCGTACTGGAAGGCGGTCATGGCTCTGCCGGACTTGCAATGAATTTAGCCAATGTCATGGGGTCTAGAGGGACACTAATCTCGGTTGAGAATCGCCCCGAACATGCAGAAGTAGGGCGCTCCAATATGGAAAGAATGTCTGAGTTTTCTAGTGAGTTCCCCGATTGGCATTTGCTTGAAATGGACCTCGCAGAATCAGCATCCAAAGTAATAGAAATCTGTGGTGAATTAGATGCTGCCATTATCGACATAGCAGAACCATGGACTGTTGTCAATAATATTGCTGAAACACTGAGGGTAGGAGGTCGTTTGGCCTGCTATTGTCCAACTACAATACAACTTGAGAAATCATGGAATGCCTGTGAGGAACAAGGCTTAGTGATTGAATTCGCAGGTGAAATGGTCGAAAGACGATGGAGTAAGGCTGCAAAGGGTGGTGTTCGACCTGGAAATCAACCGATGGGGCATACCGCATTTTTGCTAATTAGTGCAAAGATTGCTGACGAAGAAGAGTAATCCTTCGAGCATCCGACCATAGGTCGGAATGATTCAATTCAATAACGAAGAATAACGCGCTCGGTTCATGCGAGACAGTTCCGCGTGGAAACCGACCTCCTATCGAACCCACACCGTAGGTCAGGTCGTCGATAACGGAGCCGACCTTGTTGGCAAAGAGGTTAGTGTAGCAGGATACGCCGAGACTGTTCGAGGCAGAGGAGCCATTTGCTTCCTAATGCTACGTGATGGAACTGGGCACATTCAGGCATTCCTGAAGAAAGATAACATGGATGAAGCTACATTTGAGGCGATTCAGTCCGTTTCTAGAGAGTCAACAATACAAGTCACTGGATCTGTGGCACAGAAGCGCCCACCTAAGGTTCCAGAAGGAGAACCACTACCTCCAGCTGAATATGAAATTCAAGTCTCAAGAGCACAAATTCTCTCAATGGCTGGAACTCCACTCCCTGTCGGAGTTACGGATGATGTACACGTTGGACTAGACATCCGTCTTGACAATCGTCACTTAGATTTGCGACGTGCACATGTCAATGCAATGTTTCAACTTCGAAGCAAAGTATTACAATACGGTCGTGAATATCTCATCACTGAAGGATTCCAAGAAATTAACAGCCCGAAAATTATTGCCAGTGCAAGTGAAGGAGGAACCAATCTCTTCCCAATGATGTACTTTGACACACCAGCATTCCTTTCTCAGTCTCCACAATTATACAAACAATTGGCAGTCCTAGGAGGTCTCGAAAGAGTCTTCGAGATTGGACCGGCTTTTCGCGCAGAAAAACACGACACATATCGACATTTGAATGAATTCATATCATTTGATATCGAAGGTGCTTGGATGAATGACGAGGATGTAATGGGTGTTCAAGAGCGAATGATTCACCACGTTTGGAGTCAGGTTGCGGCTAATGACCAGAATCTGATCGATATTGTGAACGAATACAAGGCCAGTCAGGGACAAGAGAAGATTACTGTCGAAGTTCCTGAACTGCCCTTCCCTAGAATACCCTACTGTGAAGCTATAGAGATAGTTCAGAAGGGAGGTGGAGAAATCGAGTGGGGTGACGATATTGAGAGTCACCATTGCGACCTAATCGCGGCGCAATACCCTGGTTTCCACTTCTTACCACGCTGGCCGATGGCAATGAAGCCATTCTATATCTTCCACGATGATAATGAGAAAGGTACAACAGGTGGTCAGTTGAGTCGAGGATTCGACCTCAATTATGGGCGCGACGAGATGACAAGTGGTGGTCAGCGAGAGCACCGAGTTGATGTCTTAGAACAAAACCTGAGAAATATGGATCTTAATCCAGAGGATTTCACTTTCTATACCGATGGATTCCGCTACGGAGCCCCTCCGCATGCAGGTTGGGGATTAGGTGTGGCCCGACTTCTAATGGTCTTGACAGGAGCAGGGAATGTGCGCGAAGTCGTACTATTCCCTAGAGATAGATCAAGAGTTACACCATAACCGAAAAGAACGGGTATCAAAGCCCCCTCCGCGTAATGGGGAATATGGTCAAGCCGACATTTGCATTTCTTTTATTGAAAGAGCATCCATACGGCCGCGAGATGCTGCGCCAGATTCTCTCAGAGGGCTTTATTCCAACCATTGTCATCACCGAAGATTCAGTTATTGGAGACGAGGAGAGAGAGAAGTTCCTCAAGCGCATCGAAGGTAATGATATTGCACCCACAATTGAGGCTCAATTGTCCGAATTGTCAAGTAAAGATATCAATGTCCCTCACATCGAAGTCCCTATTCACAATAGTGAGGAAGTTATGCCACACATCCGCGATTTACCACTCGATTTAATCGTCTTTGGAGGAACTAGAATAATTCGCGGAGAAATTCTTGATCACCCCTCTGATGGAGTAATTAATTCACACCCAGGACTACTTCCAGATTGTCGTGGCTCGGCCTCACCTGCGTGGAGTGTTTATCACGACATACCAATTGGCTCATCTACTCACTTTTGTGACAATGGAATCGACACTGGTGAACTTCTACTCCGTAGAGAAGTACCCGTCAAGCGTGGAATGAATTACGAAGATTTGTGCTATGAAACCCTTGTTTTGGCTGGAGTTTTGATGAAGGAAGCACTGATGGCATACGAAGAGGGGCGTTGGGATGATATGCGACACCCGCAGGGCCATAGTGACAACCCCACTTTCCGTAATGCATCGGATGAAGTTCTAGAGGTCGTATACGAAAAATTAGCTAAACAGACATATGCACACTATGTCAATTGAGGTGAAATAATGAGTGATTTATTGAATGAAGATTTTCCTTACGCAGATGGAATATTGGCTGGGCGCACGGCTCTAGTATGTGGAGCCAGCAAAGGTATCGGAAGAGCCTGTGCGATGATGCTTGCACGTGCAGGAGCAAGGGTCATTGCCTGTGCAAGGTCCGCTGATGAATTGGATGAATTAATCTCTCAAATGCACGGTAATGGCCATGAATCTCTAGTATTGGACCTTGAAAATCTCGAGGCGGTGCGTGAAGCGATTCTAGGCCTAGGTATGGTTGAGATTGTCATCAATAATGCAGGAGGGCCACCAGGAGGACCTCTTCTCCAGAATACTCTCGATGAGTTTCAAGGACCTTTCTCTCGTCACCTTCACGCATCTCACACAATCGCTCAAATTCTAGCTCCAAGAATGGAAGCCGTTGGATATGGCAGATTTGTCAACATTATCTCTACTTCAGTTCGCGAACCCATCGATAATATTGGCCTGTCAAATACGCTCAGGGGAGCTATGGCATCATGGGCAAAATCACTATCTCGTGAATTTGCTCCATGCATCACAATCAACAACATCATGCCGGGATTCACCGATACTGACAGACTAGACTCACTAGCGGGTTCAATTTCTGAGAAAACTGGTAAGTCGGTGGAGGACGTTCGTAATTCATGGATGGACTCCGTTCCTATCCAGCGACTAATTGACCCATTGGAAACTGCAGCGGCTGTTACCTTCCTTTGTTTACCATCTTCAAGTTCTATTAGAGGAACTAGCCTTGCAGTTGATGGCGGAAGAATGAGATCAATCTGATTAGGTGATACCTTGGAATTTGATGTATTCTTCTCAATCTCTCAGACTCCAGATACAACTGGATACGAACCTACTGAGAATGAGATGTTTGCTAATTTCTTTGACCAAGTTGAGAAAGCGGATGAATTAGGATTTGGTATAGGATGGGTCGCTCAGGCACATCTTTCAACTGAAGTGCAGAAACGCAACTCTAAGCCAGTAGTACCACACTATCCGGGTGAAGTAGGACTTTGTACTGATTTTGTACAGATTGCCCAGAAGATGTTCACACGAAGTAAAAGAATGGAAGTTGGTAGTGCCGTAATGTGCCTTTTGGCAAATGGAGGACCAATTGCACATGCAGAACGAATTGGTGCTTTTCTCGCAATGCATGGCATGGATTCTGCTGAAAAGCGCAAATTGCACATTGGATTTTCATCAGGCCGCTTCGAATTCATGGCTCGACCATACGGAATAGTTCCTAGAGACATCGTTGAAGAAGTCGCTTGGCCTGCTTTACGCGGTCAAATTTTTGCAGAAGCCTCTGAAATTTTTCTTCGCCTCTTGAATGGTGAAGTAATCTCAACGGATATGATTCGAGAAACAATTCTAACTCGTGATAACTTTCGCAGCGATGAAGACTGGACGGCAGTGCAAGAGGCTGCTATCAAATTACACAACCTAGAAAACCCACCTGAATCGATTGATATTTCACCACGTTATGAGTTTGAAGAAATTAAAACCATACCTCAAGAATGGAGAAGAGAACTTCTCAATCTGATTGTGGGTTCTCACGATCCAAGATTGCAAATAGAAGTAAACAAATGGGCTCCTGTGCAGGTCTTTAATCTCTCAATTACACCACCACACCTCATCAACCAAACTCACGAACGTATGACTGAACACTACCATCCAGATGGAGGTGCTTGGAATCGTAATATGATGCCACGCACGGTTATGGTATTCGTCAATGACGAAGAGGGACTAACTCCTGAACAGCGCAGTGCTGCTGCTCAAGATGAAGCACGAGCTGCGTTGACAACTTACTGGAATGCATTAGAGGGGACCATTGATCCTGCTAAAGTTGAGAAAGCAACCGACAATGCTGTGATTGGCAATGTTGAGGAAGTAAGGTCCCAGATTATTGATAGATTTCACCCCGAAGACCGACTAATGTGTTGGTTTGATTTCTTCAATCATGACTCTGATAGGGTAATGAGGAACATGGAGGCATTCATGACTAAGGTGGCTCCGGCTGTTAATGGAGAGATAGTATGAGTGCGCACAGAACGGAGCAACCCTCGAGTGTCGCACCTGGCCGGCCGGGATCTGCAGTTTTCCCAACTAATCCACTAGGTGAGAAGCACGAGGGTATTGCAACTGGGCGTGATGTCGAGTGGGAACCTCTTGTTGATTTTAGGCGAATGGATGTTAGTGAAAATACAATTCACGGTGCTATCGCTTGGGCTCATGGTACCGAAATCGTTCATTCATTTGGCGGAAATGTCCTTGTTTACGGACGTTCTATGATGAAGCCTCTGATGATGAAAACCTTCGCAAAGGCCCTAGGTGAGGAACTAGACTGGGCGCAAAGAGCAATTGCATGTTCTTCTCACAATGGAGACACAGAACACGTAGCTACTGCACAATCCATACTTTCTGAATCTGAATGGGGACTCATGCAGTGTCCTCTTGATGTCCCCCTGATTCAGTTCGGACGACAAGTCCGTCGCCCACGCCGCTGGTTCCACACCTGCTCAGGAGAACACGCGGCTATGCTCAAGGCTATGCGTAAAATGGGAATAAACAGAGCCGGATACACATTACCAAGCTCCCCTTGGTTCCCAAAATACCTCGATGTCCTAAGAGAATACATGGGCAAGCCAGACTGGGAACCACTTCGAGTTGCAAAGGATGGCTGTGGCCTCCCCACTGTATCGAATACCGTTGATGAGTTGGCAGTAATGTTTGCAGGTCTTGCAACACACCGAGATAAAGATTGGATTTGGGAAGCGATGAATAAATCCCCAGACTTAGTCGGTGGATTCAATCGCTTGGATTCAACCTGCCTGAAGGCTGGAGAAGGGAAACTGATTGCCAAAGAAGGAGCTGATGGATTGTTGGGATTATCCATTGAGCATCCCGATTGGCCGAAAGGGTTGGGTATTGTAATCAAGATTGCACACGGTTGGAATTCTCAAGCAACTTGGTATGTTGCTAGGGCTGTTTTAGGGGTTCTAGGTGTTCAATTAAGGAATCCATACCCTCTTCATCGTCAGAAAGCATTCATCGTACCAGGAATTGTCCCAGACCAGTACTATAGTGCACTTGAGGAAGTTGTGACTTGGGATGAGTGGGATCCCGACCGAGACCGATTTACACTTGATTGGAAGGAATATTCAGCCGCCATGACCCGGAATGATCCATTCAGTAACGAAGGTGGATTGGAGGGTTGAAGTTGTCCTCTAATAATTTAATGAACTATATTGCAGGTGAGTTTGTTCGCCAATCCAGTGAGGATTGGATGGATGTTTTCGAGCCGGCTACTGGCAAACAATTTGCTAAAGTGCCACATTCAGGACCGCAGGATATTGACAATGCCGTTGCAGCAGCACGTACTGCTCAACCATCTTGGGGGGCTCTAACACACTCGGTAAGAGCGGACTGGCTCGACCGTATTGCTGATTCTTTGGAAGCAAAATATGAGGATATAGCAGCACTAGAAAGTAGAGACACAGGTAAGCCAATCGCTCTCGCTCGTGCTGTAGATGCTTACCGTTCTGTTGCTAATTTTCGCTTCTTCGCAGACCTCGTACGCGAACAGGGAGTTGAGAGATTTGAGATGTCTGATGCGACCAATATTGTAGTCTCAAAACCGGTTGGAGTCGCTGCACTAATTACTCCTTGGAACTTACCACTCTACCTTCTTTCTTGGAAGGTCGCCCCCGCTATCGGAATGGGGAATACAGTAATCTGCAAACCTTCCGAACTGACGCCTATGACTGCTAATCTGTTGATGGAAACAATCCATGAGGTCGGCTTACCATCTGGTGTTGTAAACCTCGTTCATGGTGACGGGATTAGTGCTGGAGCGCCACTAACCAGTCACCCTGATGTAGACTTAGTGTCCTTCACAGGAGGTACTGCTACAGGAGCCAAAGTCGCTGCGGCTGCATCTCCTCAATTCAAGAAACTCAGCCTAGAACTGGGTGGGAAAAATGCTAGTATTGTCTTTGCCGACTGTGACCTTGAGAAAACTGTTGAGGGAGTGACTAGAGCAGCATTTCTCAATCAAGGTCAGGTGTGTTTGTGTGGTTCTAGAATTCTTATTGAAGACTCGATTTACGATGAATTTGTTGAACGCTTTGTCGATTCAGTCGAATCTATGAAAATAGGAGACCCGTCAGATGAGTCTACACAACTTGGTGCTCTAATATCGGCAGAACATTTACAGAAAGTCGAGGGATATGTGTCGATTGCACGTGAAGAAGGTGGTGAAGTTCTGACTGGGGGAAGTCCCTGCTTGCCGAAGGAGTTTGAAAATGGAAATTGGATGGCACCGACTGTCATCGGAGGGTTGCCTGTGGATTCACGATGTTCAACCGAGGAAATATTTGGGCCAGTCGTTACAATTCATCGATTTGAAACTGAGCAGCAAGCTGTTGATATTGCCAATAATACACGCTATGGATTAGCAGGTAGTGTTTGGACTGGTGATTTAGAGAAAGGAAGAAGAGTCGCTGAGGGTATTGATACAGGAATGGTTTGGGTCAACACTTGGCTCCATCGTGATTTACGAGTTCCATTTGGTGGAGTGAAGGACAGTGGTGTTGGCCGAGAAGGTGGCCGATGGAGCCTTGGATTCTTCTCAGAACCTCTGAATATTTGCCTTAAACAAGATTGAATGGGTGAAGACTGTAAGGCATGAGTGTTGGCGAAGCCATCGATTTAGATGACATCTGTTGGCATCATCGGACTCGGCTCGTACGTTCCTCCTCATGAAATGAGCAATGAGGACTGGGCAAAGATTGTCGAAACTAGCGACGAGTGGATTACCACCAAAACCGGAATGAAGAAGAGGAGAATTGCCGATGCCGACACCAACACATCAGATCTCGCTGTCGAGGCATGTAAACGAGCACTGAATGACGCTGGATTAGTTGCTTCAGACATTGACTTACTTATTCTTGCAACATCTTCACCTGATGTTCCACTCTCCTCAACCGCAGGTATTGTTCAGCACAAGTTGGGTTGTGTTGATTGTGGAGCTTTCGATATCAATGCCGTTTGTGCTGGTTGGGTTCATGCATTAGATGTGGGTGCTCGTTTTGTTGGAACACCCGGGTATGACAAGGTTCTCGTTGTCGGTTCAGAAATATACTCGCGAATCCTAAATTGGCAGGATAGAGGTACTTGTGTTCTATTCGGTGATGGAGCCGGAGCTGCGGTTTTGGGTGAGGTTGACGAAGGCAAAGGTGTGCTCGGTTCTTGGTTAATGAGCGATGGTTCGGGCGCTGGTGTTATCGAAATCCCGGCAGGTGGAGTCCGTGTACCAATTCCGAGTGAGAATTTCAAAGAAGGAATGCAATATTTCCACATGGATGGACGTGCGGTGTGGAACTTTGCAATAGAGGCATTTCCCCAGGCAGTCCACAGCGCCTTAGAAAGAGTTGGTAAGACTCTTGATGAAGTCGATTTTGTAATCCCGCATCAAGCAAATATTAACATTATCAAAACCGGAATGGAGAAACTCGGTCTGCCGATGGACAAGACTTTCACTAATCTGCATAAATACGGCAACACCGCCGGTGCTAGTGTGCCGATTGCGATGCGTGAGGCTATGGATGAAGGGCTGATCAAGGAAGGTGACCTTGTAGTAACTGCAGCCTTTGGTGGTGGCCTTGCATGGGGTGCAAATGTCATCCAATTCTAAAGATAAATATTGATTATAATATCCAAATTATTTTTTGTTTTATCTAATGGTTTGAGGGTTACATGTTCCCCATAACATTTTTTCCTAAGACCTTTCATCAGTAGTCGATAAGCATGCATGCAACTCGCTCTCGAAGTATAGCCAAAGCCCTCACATGGCGCGTCATAGCAACCCTCACTACCGCCTCTCTTGCCTACATTTTCACCGAAGATGTCGGTGTCGCCATCAAGGTCGGAGCATTCGATGTAGTCATCAAATTGGCATTCTACTATCTGCACGAAAGAGGCTGGGGGATGGTCGAATGGGGTATAGGTAACAGCACTCCACAGCGTGGTTAAATCAATGGGTAGCCTCTGAAAGGGGGGACTGTAAACCCATTAATTCTGTAATTGCTAACTCATGGGCTCAAGCAGACACCCATGGATTTGTCTGTTAATCGATTATACTAGCCATCGTCATTACATGCCGGCACAAGATTCATCTCCGTATAGTATGTCTAAAGATTGTGAAAACTCTTTCTGAGTCGATTAGATGCGTAAATGGTTGTGGAAATCTCACAAATGACATGCATGACTACCACTCCATTAAAGGGCGATTTGTGAGTATACTAATTGGATTGATGTTAATTATTATTCCAGTTATTATTACAGGGCTCATAATTGAATATGGTTACATACACTTTGATGAGGACAACGGTTGGGTCGGAATTGGCGCATTCCTCCTACCCTTCGAAGTTTTTTTGGGTATCGTTTGTGCCGGACCTTTATTCGGCTTAGTGCTAATTCTATCTGGTTTATTGGGAGGAACTTCCATTGTATATTTTTGTTGTGAAAAATGTGGTGGGAAATTATTAGATTCGAAAACACTGAGGGACAAACTCGGTTGGGATCATGAAAAAGCCTTAACCATAGAAAATCTCCTCGAAGATTGTGATTATGGAGAGAGAGAATGTCCTACCTGTGAAGCGAAAATGAAGGTCCTCGATTTGGGCTACAAAAAAGATATCGACATCCCTCTATTGCCAACCATGACCGGGAAAAGAAATATTGAATTAGACGGGTGTATAGAGTGCAGCCATATCTGGTTCGATAAATCAGAATTTAGAAAAATCCTGGGAGAGGCAAAAACAAAATCTTTGAAGTTAAATTAGACAAAAAATTTCCACTAATCGCAACGGCCCCCCTTCCGCTCAGGGGTGGTCGTAAGGGTACCCTTGCG